>BNJV01002693.1_pt1 | contig 246406 bp, 288 predicted proteins | sample 8540591 | NCBI WGS metagenome assembly BNJV01 (sample SAMD00202457, study PRJDB9452) | human saliva metagenome | host: Homo sapiens | reverse complement strand
TAGGTCAAAAGGACTTAGGAGCAGAGACACGGTTCTTTTTGTATCCTGAGTCACAAGAAACTTTATGAATAAGGAGTATAACATGTCTAAAAATTAACTTTCCACTGCGTTAGTGGCAGAGACCTCCTTACAGTCGGACTGCCCCACGCTCAGACACCCTGGTGCCTGAGCTAGACGCAGTACTAACTCGTCTTGCCTCGTAAAATCGACGAGGCAGACTCATGTCGCAAGAATTTATAAAAAGGAGAAGAAGATGTCAAAAAAACTAACCTTCCAAGAAATTATTTTGACTTTGCAACAATACTGGAATGACCAGGGTTGTATGCTCATGCAGGCTTACGATAATGAAAAAGGGTGCGGGAACCATGAGTCCTTACACCTTCCTTCGTGCCATTGGTCCTGAGCCATGGAATGCGGCTTATGTAGAGCCATCTCGTCGTCCAGCGGATGGTCGTTACGGGGAAAACCCAAACCGTCTTTACCAACACCACCAATTCCAAGTGGTTATGAAACCATCACCATCAAACATCCAAGAACTCTACCTTGAGTCATTGGAAAAAATGGGGATCAATCCTTTGGAACACGATATCCGTTTCGTTGAAGATAACTGGGAAAACCCATCAACTGGTTCAGCTGGTCTTGGTTGGGAAGTTTGGTTGGACGGTATGGAAATCACTCAGTTCACCTATTTCCAACAAGTTGGTGGATTGGCAACTGGTCCAGTAACTTCTGAGGTCACTTACGGTTTGGAACGTTTGGCTTCTTACATCCAAGAAGTAGATTCTGTTTACGATATTGAGTGGGCTCCAGGCGTTAAATACGGAGAAATCTTCCTTCAACCAGAATACGAACACTCAAAATACAGCTTTGAAGTTTCTGACCAAGACATGCTTCTTGAAAACTTCGAAAAATTTGAAAAAGAAGCAGGACGTGCTTTGGAATTGGGCCTTGTTCACCCAGCCTATGACTACGTTTTGAAATGTTCACATACCTTCAATTTGCTAGATGCTCGTGGAGCAGTATCCGTTACAGAACGTGCCGGCTATATTGCCCGCATCCGTAACTTGGCTCGTGTCGTAGCCAAAACCTTCGTCGCAGAACGCAAGAAACTCGGTTACCCACTTCTTGACGAAGCCACACGCGCCAAACTCCTAGCAGAAGAGGAAGAATAAAGAGAGCGTATTAGATGGGATTGGCTGATAGAGCAATCCTACAGAACCAGTTGCCGCAGTGATAAAGGTATCGTTAGAGAAACTAATGATACCAGGCAAAATTGGAGACCTTAGGCTCCAATTTTAGCAATGAAACGACGAAGTCGGTTGCTGCGTGCCAATCACATAAGGCAAACTGGAAAAAAAGATATTTTTCGGAGAAAAAACATGACAAAAAACTTATTAGTAGAACTTGGACTTGAAGAGTTGCCAGCCTACGTTGTCACACCAAGTGAAAAACAACTCGGTGAGAAAATGGCAGCCTTCTTGGATGACAACCGACTTTCATACGAAAGCATTCAAACCTTCTCAACACCACGCCGTTTGGCTGTCCGTGTGATTGGTTTAGCAGATCAACAATCTGATTTGACCGAAGATTTTAAAGGACCTTCTAAGAAAATCGCCTTGGATGCAGATGGAAACTTCTCAAAAGCGGCTCAAGGATTCGTCCGTGGGAAGGCTTGACTGTTGATGACATCGAATTCCGTGAAGTCAAAGGGGAAGAGTACGTTTATGTCACGAAACACGAAGCTGGAAAACCAGCTAAAGAAGTCTTGGCTGGCGTTCCAGAAGTGCTTGCTTCATTGACCTTCCCTGTCAGCATGCACTGGGCTAACAACACCTTTGAATACATTCGCCCAGTTCACACCTTGATCGTTCTTTTGGGCGACGAAGCGCTCGACCTTGATTTCTTGGATATTAAGTCGGGTCGTGTGAGTCGTGGGCACCGTTTCCTTGGACATGAAGTAGAAATTACCAATGCGGATTCTTATGAAGAAGACCTTCGCACGGTTTACGTGATTGCGGATAGCAAAGAACGTGAGAACATGATCCGTGAGCAAATCAAGGCCATCGAAGCAGAACAAGGTGTTCAAGTTCAAATCGAAGAAGGTCTTTTGAATGAAGTCTTGAACTTGGTCGAATACCCAACTGCCTTTATGGGAAGTTTTGACACTAAATATTTGGACGTTCCAGAAGAAGTCTTGGTGACCTCAATGGAAACGCATCAACGGTACTTTGTTGTACGTGACCTTGATGGTAAGCTTAAACCAAACTTCATCTCAGTCCGTAATGGGAATGCTGAGCACTTGGAAAATGTTATCCGAGGAAATGAAAAAGTATTGGTGGCACGTCTTGAAGATGGTGAATTCTTCTGGCGTGAAGACCAAAAACTTAAGATTGAAGACCTCGTTGCTAAATTGGCGAACGTGACCTTCCATGAAAAAATTGGTTCTCTTTCAGAACACATGGCGCGTGCTGGTGTCATTGCAGCGTCACTAGCTGAGCAAGCTGGTTTGACTGCTGAAGAAACGGCAGCCGTAGCTCGTGCAGCTGAAATCTACAAATTTGACCTCTTGACGGGTATGGTCGGAGAGTTCGATGAATTGCAAGGAATCATGGGTGAAAAATACGCCCTCCTTGCTGGTGAAGATGATGCGGTTGCGACAGCTATCCGTGAGCACTACCTTCCTGATTCAGCAGACGGAGCCCTTCCAGAGACTAAGGTTGGTGCTATCCTTGCCCTTGCAGATAAATTGGATACCCTCCTTTCCTTCTTTCTCAGTTGGCTTTGATTCCATCAGGTTCCAATGACCCTTATGCGCTTCGTCGTGCAACACAAGGAATTGTTCGTATCTTGGATGCCTTTGGTTGGTACATCCCGATGGATGAGTTAATCGACAGTCTTTACGGACTTTCATTTGCTAGTCTTTCTTATGACAATCAAGCAGAAGTGCTCAATTTCATCAAGGCGCGTGTGGACAAGATGATGGGACGCACACCAAAAGATATCAAAGAAGCTGTTCTTGCTGGTTCAAACTTTGTCGTAGCAGATATGCTGGAAGCAGCTGAAGCTCTTTCAGAAGCTGCTAAGACGGATGGTTATAAGGCAGCTGTTGAATCCCTCTCACGTGCTTTCAACTTGGCAGAAAAAGCAGATGCTTCAGTAGCAGTCGACGCTAGTCTCTTTGAAAACGATCAAGAAAAAGCCCTTGCTAAAGCAATTGAAGAGCTTGAATTGACAGGTTCAGCTAGCGACAAATTGGCTCAACTCTTTGCTCTTAGTCCAGTCATCGATGCTTTCTTTGACAATACCATGGTGATGGCAGAAGATGAGGCTGTTAAAAACAACCGTTTGGCCCTTCTTGCAGGTCTGGTTGCGAAAGCTAACGCTGTTGCAGCTTTCAACCAATTGAACACAAAATAAGTACCTGATGACAGGTAGAAAGTAGGTCTGATGATGACACCTGAAAAAATCGCTCGGATCAATGAGCTTGCAAAAAAGAAAAAAACAGAAGGTTTGACTCCAGAAGAAGCAGTGGAACAAGCAAAACTTCGTGAAGAATACATTGAAGGTTATCGTCGTTCGGTTCGTCACCACATCGAAGGGATCAAAATTGTGGATGAAGAAGGTAACGATGTAACACCTGAGAAACTACGCCAAGTGCAACGTGAAAGGTTTGCATGGCCGTAGCCTCGATGACCCTAATTCATAAGCAACAGAGTGCTGGAAGAGACTCCAGCACTCTGTTGTATCTATAAAATTCAGAATATTCTGGACTAGATTGACCAATTTTTAAAAACATGGTATAGTAGATTGTATGAAAATTTGAAGTATACTTTTCTGAAAAATGTACAGAAAAAGAATTGGAGTAATCATATGTCAAAAAAACATCATCCTAGTCAAGAAACCGAAAATGGGATGGTTCGTGGTCTGCAAAATCGGCATGTTCAGCTGATCGCTATTGCAGGAACCATCGGAACAGGACTCTTTCTTGGAGCCGGTCGTTCCCTTTCTTTGACAGGTCCCTCTATTATTTTAGTCTATATGCTGACTGGCGCCTTCATGTACTTGATGATGCGGGCGATCGGAGAAATGCTCTATATGGATCCTGATCAACACACCTTTATCAACTTTATCACCAAGTATCTAGGAAAAGGTTGGGGTTATTTTTCAGGATGGTCCTATTGGGTCTCCTTGGTATTTTTGGGAATGGCAGAGATCACGGCTGTTTCCAACTATGTCCAGCTTTGGTTTCCAAATTGGCCAGCCTGGCAGATTCAAATTATCTTTTTAGCGCTTTTAAGTTGTGTAAACTTGATCGCTGTGAAGGTTTTTGGAGAGGTTGAATTCTGGTTTGGAATGATCAAGATTGTCACGATTTTAGCCCTGATCGCAACAGGGATCTTTATGGTGACGACGAACTTTGAAACACCAGCTGGACACGCTAGCTTTAACCAATATTACCAATGGTTTTCAAATGTTTCCAAATGGTTGGGTCAAGTTCGTCATGGCCTTCCAAATGGTCTTCTTTGCTTATCAAGCGATCGAGTTTGTTGGAATTACTACTTCTGAAACAGCTAATCCCCGCCAAGTATTGCCAAAAGCTATTAAAGAAATTCCAATCCGAATTGTGATTTTTTATGTAGGGAGCTTTGTTGGCGATTATGGCTATTTTCCCTTGGCAACAGCTTCCCGTCAATAAGTCTCCGTTTGTAACGGTCTTTCAGATGGTAGGAATCAAGTGGGCAGCAGGGTTGATTAATTTTGTTGTACTGACAGCTGCTGCATCCTCCTTGAATTCCACCCTCTATTCAACAGGGCGTCACTTGTACCAGATTGCAAAAAGAAACACCAAACAGCAAAGTGATGAATCGTTTGAAACTGAATAGCTTATCTCGTATGGGGATTCCAAGTCGCGCGATTATTGTTTTCTGCGATTGTGGTTGCTGTGTCAGCCTTTATCAATGTGTTGCCAGGTGTCTCAGATGCCTTTGCCTTGATTACGGCATCTTCTTCTGGTGTCTACATTGCTATTTACATTTTGACCATGCTTGCCCATCTTAAGTACCGTAAATCGAAAGAATTTATGCCAGATGGTTTTGTCATGCCAGCCTATAAAGTGTTGAATCCATTGACCATTGTTTTCTTCCTCTTCGTATTCGTTTGTCTCTTCTTGCAAGAATCAACATACATTGGAGCGATTGGAGCAACCATCTGGATCATTCTTTTTGGGATTTACAGCAATTGGAAACATAATCAATAAACCGCAAGAGAGTGGGACAGAAATCGGTAATTCGTTAGAACTCGATTTCGTCGTCCCACCTCCGCACAGTTGAGTAGGGCTGTAAAAGCTGATGAAATCAGCGTAGTAGAGCCCACTCAACCACTGCGTCTTGCTCGACAATCCAAAAATAATTGAGAGGCTAGGACTTTTGTCCCAGCCTCTTTATTATTTCAGAGATAGTTTGCTTTCTTTTAAGGAATTACTTGGAGGGAATAAAAGAAAAACAGAGGTGGGAGAAATTATTTTTCTTCCATCTCTGTTTTTTGTCCTTGAATAGCTTTTTTGAGCCACCAAAGTGAGCCGACTAGGATCAGGGCAGCAAGCCAAAAAATCCAAGCCTCAATAGTGGTTAGAAAAAAGTAAAGAGCGATAGCATCGACCAATAAAAGTGGGATGAGAATCTGTTTTCTTATTTTCATAAGAATATTGTATCATAAATCCTAGAGGAAACAAGTGAAATCAAGCCTTTCTAGGTATTTTGTAGGATCCGAAAAGGTCCGATAGGATTAGTTAGTGAATTTTCTTTCAGGAGTGCATCTTGGTCCCATTTGTGGTAAAATAGTAAAGATATGAGTAAAGAATTTCATCATGTAACGGTTTTGCTTCATGAAACGATCGATATGCTGGATGTTAAACCAGATGGGATCTATGTAGACGCCACATTGGGTGGGGCAGGCCACAGCGAATATTTGTTAACAAAATTAAATGAATCGGGTCATCTTTATGCCTTTGACCAAGATCAGCATGCAATTGAGAATGCTAATATTCGATTGGCACCTTTCGTTGAGAAAGGCATGGTGACCTTCATTAAGGATAACTTTCGTCATTTGAAGGAACGTCTAAACGAATTGGGTGTGACTGAAATTGATGGAATCTGTTATGACCTAGGTGTCTCTAGTCCTCAGTTAGATGAACGGGAACGTGGATTTTCTTACAAGAAAGATGCGCCACTGGACATGCGGATGAATCAAGAAGCTTCCTTAACAGCCTATGAGGTCGTCAAATAGCTACGATTACCATGATCTAGTCCGCATTTTTTTCAAATATGGAGAGGACAAATTTTCCAAGCAAATTGCGCGGAAAATTGAGCAAGCACGAGCAATTAAACCGATTGAAACGACGACTGAATTAGCAGAGATTATTAAATCTGCTAAACCAGCTAAGGAGCTCAAGAAAAAGGGTCATCCTGCTAAACAGATCTTCCAAGCCATTCGTATCGAAGTCAATGATGAACTGGGAGCGGCGGATGAATCGATTCAGCAAGCTATGGATTTGTTGGCCCTCGATGGTCGTATTTCTGTGATTACCTTTCATTCGTTAGAGGATCGATTGACCAAACAATTGTTTAAAGAAGCTTCGACGGTTGAGGTTCCAAAAGGACTTCCCTTTATTCCAGATGATTTGAAACCAAAGATGGAGTTAGTCAACCGGAAACCTATTTTGCCAAGTGATGAAGAGCTTGAGGATAATAATCGATCCCATTCAGCAAAACTACGGGTTGCTCGAAAAATACACAAGTAAGAGGAATTGATATGGCAGCAAGAGATGAGAGAACAAGAACACAGGTATTGCAAGACCACTTTCGCCGTTTCTCTAGAGTAGAAAAGGCTTTTTATGGGTCGATTGTCTTAACAGCTGTGATTTTAGCCATTAGTATCGTCTTTATGCAGACACGAATTTTACAAGTACAGAGTGAGTTGACTGATTTAAATACGGAACTAGAAGCCAAAAAGACGGAATTGGCAGATGTTCGTCAAGAGGTCAATGAATTAACACGTTATGACCGCTTATCACAGTTGGCTAGCTCCCAAGGAATGAAGCTGCAAAAAGAAAATCGAAAAACAGTGAGTGCAAGTAGTGATGAATAAATTTAAAAAATTTTTAATCGGGTATTCGATAAAGAAACGTCGCTTGCCGGATCAGAATCGAAAACAAGTTGGGAAAAATCTCAGTGTACTGGCGATTTTCCTCTTTTTTCTCTTTCTGATTAATTTTGCAATGATCATTGGGACTGACAAAAAATTTGGTGTGACCTTATCGGATCAAGCCAAGAAAGTCCATGAGCAGACGGTCATTGTTCCTGCAAAACGTGGAACGATCTACGACCGAAATGGAGCAGTAATTGCTGAAGATGCTACGACCTATAACGTTTATGCCGTTATTGATAAAAAGTACAAATCAGCAACTGGGAAAAATCCTCTATGTAGAAGAGAGCCAATTTAAAAAAGTAGCAGAAATCTTTAAGCAGTACTTAGGGATGGATGAGGATTACGTCATTCAACAGTTGTCGCAAAAGAAATTGAAACAGGTTTCTTTTGGATCGAACGGAAACGGCATTACTTATAGTAATATGACGGCTATCCGTGAGGCCATGGAAGCGGCGAAGATTGAAGGGGTTGCCTTTACAACTAGTCCAAATCGAAGCTATAAAAATGGAGTTTTTGCCTCTCAATTTATAGGTCAGGCCTCTCTTCAAGAAGATAAAGAGGGGAATAAAACCCTGAAGGGGCAATCAGGGATGGAGAAATCCCTCGATCGTATTCTCGCTGGTCAAAATGGAGTCATCACCTATGACAAAGACCGAAACGGGAATATCGTTCCTGGTTCAGATAAGGTTTCTGTCAAAACAGAAGATGGAAAAGATGTCTATACGACCATCTCAGCAGAATTGCAGACCTACCTTGAGACACGTATGGATGTTTTCCAAGAAAAAGTAAAAGGAAAGTATGTTAGTGCGACTCTTGTGAGTGCAAAAACTGGAGAAATCCTTGCGACAACGCAACGTCCATCCTATAATGCGGATACCAAACAAGGACTGGATCTGAAAAACTTGAAAACCTGGAATACCATCCTTTATCAAGATCAATATGAACCGGGTTCAACGATGAAGGTCATGTTATTAGCTTCGGCGATTGATCATGGAACCTTCCCAGCCTATAATGAGGTATACTACAGTAACGAACTACAAGTAAAAGATGCGACGATCCGTGACTGGGATGTCAATATGGGACTGTCTGAAGGTCGCTATATGAATATCGCACAGGGCTTTGCTTACTCAAGTAACGTGGGGATGACCCGTCTTGGAGCAAAAGATGGGAAATGCTGTCTGGATGGACTACCTAACCCGCTTTAAATTCGGTCTTCCGACCCGTTTTGGAATGGGAAATGAAGCTTACGGGGGTCTTCCAGGTGATAACTATGTCAGTCAAGCTCATGTCTGCTTTTGGTCAAGGGATTTCCGTCAGTCAAACCCAAATGTTACGGGCCTTTAGTGCCATCGCTAATGATGGGCAAATGTTGGAGCCGAAGTTTATTAGTGCTATTTACGATAAAAAATCAGACACAGCCCGCAAATCAAAAAAAGAAGTTGTTGGAAAACCAGTTTCAGGATCAGCTGCACAACAGACACGGAACTATATGATCACCGTCGGAACAGATCCAGAGTATGGAACCTTGTACAGTGATGGACCCATCATTCAGGTACCCGGTCAAAACGTTGCGGTGAAATCAGGGACTGCCCAAATGGCGACAGATCAAGGATACTTGCAAGGAGAAAATGATTATATCAACTCGGTTGTAGCCATGACACCTGCAGAAGATCCTGAATTCATTATGTATGTGACGGTCCAACAACCAGAAGTGAAATTCTCAGCCACCAGCTGGGAAGAGCTGGTCAATCCTATTTTGGAAGATGCAGTTGCTTTAAAAGACGAATTGCATTTGACATCAGAGGCACCAACTTTGGATGATGTGACCAAAAGAAACGACCTACAAAAATCCCTTCAGTAGAAAACTCTCTAAAGGAGTTGAATCTGAAACAAAATCTGAGCCCAGGTGCTTATTCAGAGGAATTGCGTCGCAATTTGGTGCAACCAATTGTCCTAGGAACCGGGAAAAATATCCGCAAGATGTCTGTGGATGTAGGCTCTAAAGTCAAAGCCAATCAGCAAGTATTGTTATTGACAGAAGACTTTGATGCGGTTCCAGATATGTATGGTTGGACAAAGAAAAATGCGGACATCTTTGGAGAATGGACTGGAATTGAGATTACCTATAAAGGTAGTGGAAAGAAAGTAACCAAACAAAGTGTCAAAATGAACACCTCACTCAATAAAACCAAAAAGATTACGTTAACATTAGGAGACTAAGATGTATATTGCTACGATCCTTGTATCGTTTCTATTAACAGTGGCTGCTATTCCAGCCTTTATTCGATTTTACCATCGTGCTCATATTTCCGGGCAACAAATGCACGAAGATGTGAAACAACACAAAGCGAAAGCTGGCACTCCGACAATGGGTGGAGTTGTGTTTCTCATTACAGCAGTTCTAGTCAGTTTTGTCGTTACCGTATTGACTGGAAATTTTCACGCGCCCTGTTCAACTGATTCTATTTATCTTGATTCTATATGGAATTGTTGGATTTTTGGATGACTTTTTAAAGGTTTTTCGTAAGATTAATGAAGGTCTCAATCCAAAGCAAAAATTAGCTCTTCAACTTGTTGGTGGAATCATCTTCTATATTTTTTCTGAACGCCACGGTGCAGGAAGCCTTTTAAATGTCTTTGGTTACGATCTTTACTTGGGCCATTTCTACATTCTCTTTGCTTTGATTTTGGTTGGTTGGTTTTTCAAATGCTGTCAATTTGACAGATGGGATTGATGGATTAGCCAGCATCTCCGTTGCCATTAGCCTGAGTGCCTATTCCTTTATTGCCTATATGCAAGGAAAATGGGATATTCTCTTTGTGACCTTTAGTATGATTGGGGCCTTGCTTGGATTCTTTGTCTTCAACCACAAGCCGGCTAAAATCTTTATGGGAGATGTTGGTAGTCTAGCTCTTGGTGGGATGCTTGCAGCCTTGTCAATGGCGCTGCATGTCGAGTGGACGCTGCTCTTGATTGGTCTGGTCTATGTCATTGAAACAGGTTCAGTGATGCTACAAGTGACCTATTTCAAATGGACCAAGAAACGCTACGGGGAAGGACGTCGGATTTTCCGAATGACTCCTTTCCACCATCATTTAGAACTGGGTGGCCTTTCTGGTAATGGGCAAAACTGGTCAGAATGGAAAGTGGATGCCTTTATGTGGACCATTGCCTTGGTGACAAGTGTCATGACTCTTGTTCTTCTCTACCTATAAAAACGACGGTGGGCTTTGCCCATCGTTTTTTTACTGACTCAGAGAGACTTTCGCTGGTTAGGAAAAAAATGACTCATAAGAGAGGCAAGAAGTCAGCTTTTTCTGATATAATAATAGAGATCATGAAAGGAACTGAGAAAATGAAATTTACAGAGTTTAATTTTTAAGCCCTATATTCAAGAGGCATTGAAAGAAATCAATTTTTAGAGAAGCAACTGAAGTACAGGAAAAAAACTAATTCCGATTGTCCTAGCTGGAAATGATTTGGTAGGAGAGTCAAAGACTGGTTCTGGGAAAACCCATACGTTCCTCTTGCCGATTTTTCAAACTTTAAATGAAGACAGTGAACAAGTTGAAGCGGTCATCACGGCTCCTAGTCGGGAGTTGGCGACGCAAATTTACCAAGCTGCTCGTCAAATCGCTAGTCATTCTGACAAAGAGATTCGGATTGTAAATTATGTTGGAGGAACGGATAAAAACCGTCAGATTGAAAAATTGCAGGTCAAACAACCACATATCGTGATTGGAACTCCAGGCCGGATCTATGATCTGGTTGCATCTGGTGATCTGGCTATTCATAAGGCCCATACTTTTGTGGTAGATGAGGCAGATATGACACTGGACATGGGATTCTTGTCAACCGTGGATAAGATTGCTTCAAGACTTCCGCAACAACTGCAATTTTTAGTTTTTTCAGCCACCATTCCGCAAAAATTGCAGCCTTTCTTGAAAAAATATCTCTCAAATCCAGTCATGGAGCAAATTAAGACCAAGACGGTGATTTCAGATACCATCGATAACTGGCTGGTTTCGACCAAGGGTCGAGATAAAAATGAGCAAATTTACCAATTGACCAAGACCTTGCAACCTTATTTGGCCATGATTTTCGTCAATACAAAAACGAGAGCAGATGATCTCCATGCCTATTTAGTGGCTCAGGGATTGAAAGTGGCGAAGATTCACGGAGATATCCCACCACGTGAACGGAAACGGATCATGAATCAGGTTAAAAATCTTGATTTTGAGTATATTGTGGCCACAGATTTGGCGGCGCGTGGAATTGATATCGAAGGGGTGAGTCATGTCATCAACGATGCTATTCCACAAGATCTTTCCTTCTTTGTTCACCGTGTTGGCCGGACAGGGCGCAATGGTCTACCAGGTGTCGCTATTACTCTTTATCAACCGAGTGATGATTCAGATATCCGTGAACTAGAAAAAATGGGAATTCGTTTCGTACCTAAAGTCTTGAAAAATGGGGTTATTGAAGATACTTATGATCGGGACAGACGGGCGAATCGTGAGAAAAAGCAAGAGAAACTCGACATCGAAATGATTGGTCTGGTGAAGAAGAAAGAAAAAAATCAAACCAGGCTACAAGAAAAAAATCAAATGGGCAGTTGATGAAAAGCGGAGAAAAGCTAAGCGAGCTGAAAACCGTGCGCGTGGACGAGCTGAACGGAAGGCTAAGCGCCAAACTTTCTAACCTCCTCTTTCAAATGTTCAGAAGAAAACATAGATTTTCTTTATGAACTCCATAAAGAAAAACTATTAGGAACTTGTCTAAAATTATGATAGACTAAATTTGAGTAGTCTATCATTTTTCTATTTCTGTAGCAATTTTTGGAATTCCGATAGTGAATGTGATAGAATGTTTATGTTCGAGAAAGGAAGTAACAAAAATGTTTACAACTAATCTTTTAGCTGCCAACTGGTATGCTGACTTTTTAAAACACGTTCCAGATAGCAAGCTGTTTAGTTTGAGAGCCGTATTGGATGCATTTCCGGCTGTCATAGGAAAATTGCCTGTGACGATTTTATTAGCCCTAGGAGGCGCATTTTTTGGGATTATTTTTGCCATGATTTTTGCTCTGGTCAAAATTAATCGTGTACGAATTCTTTACCCGATTCAAGCTGTTTTTGTCAGTTTTTTACGGGGGACTCCTTTGTTGGTTCAGTTGATGTTGACCTATTATGGGATTCCTCTTATTTTAAAAGCGATCAATCAGTCTTATGGAACAGCTTTTAATATTAATGCCATTCCAGCTGAGCTGTTTGCAATTGTTGCTCTTGCCTTTAATGAGGCGGCTTATGCGAGTGAGACCATCCGGGCAGCCATTTTATCAGTGGATCCTGGTGAAATTGAGGCAGCGCGTAGTCTTGGGATGACCAACCGTCAAGTTTATCGCCGGATTATTATTCCCAATGCAGCAGTCGTTGCAACTCCTACTTTAATCAACTCTCTCATTGGCTTGACCAAGGGGACCTCGCTAGCCTTTAGTGCCAGTGTGGTTGAAATTTTTGCCCAAGCACGGATTATTGGGGGGAGCGATTTGAAGTACTTTGAACGCTTTATCACGGTATCGATTGTTTACTGGATTGTGAACATTCTCATTGAAATACTAGGCCGTCACATTGAACGTCGACTGGATATTGAGACTCCCGTAGCAATTGATTTACCAGATCAGGAGGTCCGGATCTAATGATTTATATTTCAGAATTATCAAAGACATTTTCAGGTCAAAAGGTTTTAAATAATCTAAGTTTGGAAATTCAAAAAGGGGAAGTCGTGGCCCTAATCGGGTCTTCGGGAGCTGGTAAATCAACCTTCTTACGCAGTTTAAACTATTTGGAAGCACCAGATAGTGGTAGAATTAAGATTGATGATTTCGAAGTTGATTTTGAGCACATTACCCAAGATCAAATCTTAACCTTAAGAAGAAAATTGGCCATGGTGTTCCAACAGTTTAATTTATTTGGTAGAAAAACAGCCCTTGAAAATGTGAAAGAAGGGCTCATTGTTGTGAAGGGCTTATCCGATCAAGAAGCAACGAAAATTGCTCGAGAAGAACTGGCAAAAGTCGGTTTATCGGATCGTGAAAATCACTATCCTCGTCACCTCTCAGGTGGACAAAAACAACGGGTGGCTTTTGGCTCGTGCCTTGGCCATGAAACCAGAGGTTCTTTTGCTGGATGAACCGACTTCAGCCTTGGATCCAGAATTGGTTGGAGAAGTTGAAAAAAATCCATTGCCAATGCAGCAAAAATCAGGACAAACCATGGTACTGGTCAGCCATGATATGTCTTTTTGTAGCGCAAGTAGCAGATAAGGTCCTATTTTTTTGGATAAAGGACGGATTATTGAATCTGGAACACCAGAGGAAATCATGCAACATCCAAAAAGAAGAACGGACAAAAAGAATTCTTTTGCTAGTTACAAACGGACCTATGTTTGATATAATAGAGGAGAGGTAAGACTCAGCTGGCGATGCTAGCTGGGTTTGTTTTCTGAAAAATGTAAAAAAATATTTGGAGTCGTGATGTTAAATAAATTATTGTCCTTATATTTACAAAGTTTAGTGACGACAACGATTTTAGTTGGGATCGCTTCTTGTATTTGGATTGGCTACCGTGCCCTTAAGAAGAAAGATAAAACAGCCAAGCAACGACAAGCCCATTTGTATGATATCCTCTTAATTGATATCATGACGATTCCTATTTTAACCTTTGCGGTCATAGGGATTTTTGTTTATCTTTCAAGCACGATAATTGCAAAAAAGACTGTGTTAGAATTATAATGGTTACAACAAAACAGAAAGAGGTTGAGTATGTTTGATACAGTGATTATTGGAGCAGGTCCCTGCAGGGATGACTGTCGCCCTTTATGCGAGACGAAGCAATTTAAAAAGTCGCATTGATTGAGAGAGGAATTCCAGGCGGTCAAATGAACAATACGTCTGACATTGAAAACTATCCTGGCTATGCGAATATTAGTGGCCCAGACTTTGGCTGAAAAAATGTTTGAGCCTTTAGAGAATCTTGGTGTGGAACATTTGTTTGGTCAGGTAGAGCGCATCGAAGACCACGGAGCAACCAAAAAGATTGTCACAGATGATGGGGAATTTGAAGCTAAAACCGTGGTGATTGCAACAGGGTCTAACCACCGTTCATTGAATGTCCCTGGTGAAGAGGAGCTGAATAGTAGAGGGGTTTCCTACTGTGCTGTTTGTGATGGAGCTTTCTTTAGAGATGAGGATCTCTTGGTCGTTGGTGGTGGCGATTCTGCGGTAGAAGAAGCTGTCTTTTTGACTCAGTTTGCAAAAACAGTGACCATTGCCCATCGTCGTGATCAATTGCGTGCCCAAAAAGTTCTTCAAGATCGTGCCTTTGCCAATGATAAAATTCACTTTGCTTGGAATACGGTTGTTGAAGAAATTAAGGGTGAACAAAAAGTAACGTCTGTCCTTTTAAAAGATGTGAAGACAGGAGAGGTTAGAGAGCAAGCCTTCGGTGGTGTCTTTATCTATGTTGGTTTAGATCCTGTCAGTGATTTTGCGACAGAACTTGGTATTTTAGATGAAAATGGCTGGGTGATCACGGATGATCATATGAGAACCACAGTCCCAGGTATTTTTGCAGTTGGCGATGTTCGTCAAAAAGATTTGCGTCAAGTGACGACAGCCGTCGGAGACGGTGCGATTGCTGGCCAAGAAGTTTATAAATATATCACAGAAAACTTTTAATCCAAAAAAATCTGAGCTTCCTGTCTCAGATTTTTTTCATGCTTTCCTTTCAGTATTCAATAGGGCTGAAATGTGCTATAATGGTACTAATTTTATGGTAGGAATTCATAGAACAAATCTATAAAAAAGAGGTATACATATGTATCCAGATGACAGTTTAACTTTGCATACTGATTTATACCAAATCAATATGATGCAGGTCTATTTTGATCAAGGTATCCACAATAAACATGCCGTATTTGAAGTGTATTTTCGTCAACAGCCTTTTAAAAACGGCTACGCAGTATTTGCTGGCTTAGAGAGAATTGTGAAATACTTGGAAAACTTGAGTTTTTCTGAGAGCGATATTGCCTATTTAGAGTCACTCGGTTATCATGGGGCCTTCTTGGAATATCTCCGTGATCTCAAGTTGGAATTGACGGTACGCTCGGCTCAAGAAGGAGACTTAGTTTTTGCGAATGAACCAATTGTTCAGGTAGAGGGCCCTCTAGCTCAGTGCCAATTGGTGGAAACAGCCCTTTTGAATATTGTCAACTTTCAAACCTTGATAGCCACAAAAGCTGCTCGTATTCGTTCAGTCATTGAAGATGAGCCTTTGATGGAATTTGGAACCCGTCGTGCGCAAGAAATGGATGCTGCAATTTGGGGAACTCGTGCAGCAGTCATCGGAGGTGCCAATGGAACTAGTAATGTTCGTGCAGGAAAACTCTTTGGAATCCCAGTTTTAGGAACTCATGCCCATTCTCTTGTACAGGTTTATGGAAATGACTACCAGGCCTTTAGGGCTTATGCGGAAACCCATAAAGATTGTGTCTTCCTCGTCGATACCTATGATACCCTGCGTATTGGGGTACCTGCAGCTATTCAGGTAGCGCGTGAAATGGGAGATAAAATCAATTTCCTAGGCGTCCGAATTGACTCAGGAGATATTGCCTATATTTCTAAAAAGGTTCGCCAGCAATTAGATGAGGCTGGTTTTACAAATGCTAAAATCTACGCTTCTAATGACTTGGATGAAAAATACCATCCTCAACTTAAAAAAATGCAAAAAAAGCAAAAAAATTGATGTTTGGGGTGTAGGAACCAAGTTAATTACAGCTTACGATCAACCAGCGCTTGGAGCGGTATACAAAATTGTCTCTGTTGAAAACGAAGCAGGAGAGATGATCAATACCATCAAGCTTTCCAATAATGCAGAGAAAGTTTCTACCCAGGTAAAAAGCAAGTCTGGCGGATTACGAGCCGTGAAAAAAAGGTAAATCAGAAGGGTGACTACATCACTTATGATGGCGTGGATGTTTCACAATTGACAGAACTTAAAAATGTTCCATCCGACTTATACCTACATTAATAAAACGGTCCGAAACTTTGAGGCCATTCCTCTTTTAGTGGATATTTTTAAAGAGGGTCAATTGGTTTATCAACTACCAACATTATCAGAAATTCAAGAATATGCTCGTAAAAATTACGATCAATTATGGGATGAATACAAGCGCGTCCTCAATCCACAGCATTACCCAGTTGACTTGGCCAAAGATATTTGGCAGGATAAGATGGATCTGATCGAGGAAATGCGTAACAAGGCCAATGGAGAAGGAGATGCAAAATGAGTTTGCAAGAAGAGATTATCCAACAATTGGGTGTCAAGCCAAGCATTGATCCTCAGGAAGAGATTCGCCGCTCGGTTGATTTCTTAAAAAGATATCTAAAAAAACATCCTTTCTTGAAAACATTTGTATTAGGGATCTCAGGAGGACAAGATTCAACTCTTGCTGGACGATTAGCTCAATTGGCCATGGAAGAAATGCGCGCAGAAACAGGAGATGCCTCCTATCAATTTATTGCCGTTCGTCTTCCTTATGGGGTACAGGCAGATGAAGCAGATGCACAAAAAGCATTGGCCTTTATCCAGCCTGATGTTAGCCTGGTTGTGAATATCAAGGAGTCTGCTGACGAAATGGTACGAGCAGTAGAAGCGACTGGAACAGAGGTTTCTGATTTTAACAAAGGCAATATTAAGGCTCGCAGTCGCATGATTGCTCAGTATGCTCTAGCTGGAGCACGCAGCGGAGCGGTGATTGGAACGGATCATGCTGCAGAAAATATTACTGGTTTCTTCACAAAATTTGGAGATGGTGGTGCAGATATTTTACCCCTTTTCCGTTTGAATAAACGCCAAGGAAAACAATTGCTTAAGGCCTTAGGAGCCGATCCTGCTCTTTATGAGAAAATCCCAACAGCAGATTTGGAAGAAGAAAAACCAGGAATAGCAGATGAAGTAGCGCTGGGTGTCACCTATAATGAAATCGATGATTACCTAGAAGGCAAACAAGTGAGCCCAGAAGCTCAAGCCACTATTGAAAAATGGTGGTACAAAGGCCAACATAAACGCCACTTGCCAATCACAGTATTTGATCATTTTTGGGAGTAAAAAGGTCCAGTGGACCTTTTTAGCCCGAGTCTTAAAATAGGAAAACGAGTAGAAATCGGTAACTCGTAGAGTTCGATTTCGTAGTCTCACCCCCGCAAGGCTGTCTAGATTTGAAAGGTGCTCAAAGAGCTCCGTTCAAATCAGCCAGCTACTGCGTCAATGTATCATTGAAAAGCTCATGGATGAGGTGGAGACAAATAGAATTTTTCTATTAATACTAGACAGAAATCGGTAACCCGTAGAGTTCAATTTCGTAGTCTTCTCACCATACAATATTGTGAAAAGCATCAAAAAGAAGGGCGGTTTCATCCGTCCTTTTCATCTAGATTAAAATAACCAACTTGCAAAGTTCAAGTTGCATGAAAAAATGAAGGGAGACAATCTATGAATCATCTTGGAAGTCTTGTCATAGAGACAGAGCATTTATACTTGAGGCCTTTCGTTTTGGAAGATGCACCAGCGATGTTTGAAAATTGGGCTTCGGATCCTGAAACCCTGAAATATGTCACCTGGGATGCCCATGCATCTACTGAGAGAACCAGAGAATCGATCAAAAGATGGATCGAACAGTATCGTAAACCAGATACTTATAAATGGGCGCTTTGTTTGAAAACATCACTGGATCAGGTAATTGGAGATATTAGTGTGGTTTCTCAAGACCAGGAAAGTCAATCATGCGAGCTAGGTTATATCCTTGGTAAGAAATTCTGGGGGCAGGGATTCATGACAGAAGCGCTCACAGCTGTTTTGGATTTCTTATTGAACGAAGTCGGATTTAAAGAAATCAAAGCCACTTATGTCAGTTTAAATCCTGCTTCAGGGAAAGTCATGGAAAAGGCAGGAATGCAGTATGTAGAAACCATCCCTCATGCCATTCAACGCAAAGGATATTGCGGGGATAAAATCATCTATTCTAAACAGAATCCCTCTCTATAGGGTGATTTTTACTTGAAGATTCTGCTCAAAGGATTATAATAGTAAATAATGAAAAAGGAGATTGCTATGTCAGAATTAACGAAAGAATTTACAGACCAGCTCTATGCTAATTATGAAGCAAATGTGAAATATGCGGCTCTTGAAAATGCTGTTACCCACAATGGGATCCATGCATCGCTTGAAACGCGCAAGAGTGCAGTAGAAAATACACCAGTTTTTTCACTTGATTTGACCAAGGATAAGGTGACAAACCAAAAAGCATCTGGACGTTGTTGGATGTTTGCGGCTTTAAATACCTTCCGTCACAAGATGATTTCAAGCTTCCAATTGGAGGATTTTGAATTGTCTCAAGCACATACTTTCTTTTGGGATAAGTATGAAAAATCAAACTGGTTTTTGGAGCAAGTGATTGCTACAGCAGATCAAGAATTGACCAGCCGTAAGGTGGCTTTTTCTCCCTACAAACCCCACAACAAGATGGTGGTCAATGGGATATGGTGGTATCCCTCTTTGAGAAATACGGAGTGGTTCCAAAATCAGTTTATCCAGAATCGATTTCTTCAAGCAATAGCCGGGAATTGAACACCTACCTCAATAAACTCTTGCGTCAAGATGCGCAAATCTTGCGTGATTTGATTCACTCAGGCGCAGATAGTGAGGCAGTTGCGAGCAAGAAACAAGCGTTGTTGCAAGAAATTTTTAACTTCTTGGCTATGTCTTTAGGATTGCCTCCACGTGAATTTGACTTTTCATACCGTGATAAGGACAACCAATTCCATAGCGAAAGTGGCTTAACTCCACAAAGCTTCTACAAAAAATATGTAGACCTTCAATTAGACGATTACGTCTCCATTATCAATGCCCCAACTACAGATAAGCCATATGGAAAATCTTACACCGTAGATATGCTGGGCAATGTTGTAGGTAGCCGTCCAGTCCGCTACCTAAATGTTCCAATGGATCGATTGAAAGAATTAGCCATTGCTCAAATGAAAGCAGGAGAAACTGTCTGGTTTGGTTCAGATGTAGGCCAAGTCAGCAACCGTAAAGCCGGAATCCTGGCAACAGATGTCTACGATTTTGAAGCAGGCATGGACATTCATTTGACACAAGACAAGGCGGGTCGCTTGGACTATGCAGAAAGTCTCATGACACACGCTATGGTCTTGACAGGGGTTGATTTAGACGAAGCAGGTCAGTCACGTAAATGGAAGGTTGAAAATTCATGGGGAGACAAGGTCGGTACAGATGGTTACTTTGTGGCTTCTGATGCTTGGATGGATGAATATACCTACCAAATCGTGGTTCGTAAAGAATTCCTAACAGCAGACGAATTAGCAGCCTATGAAGCAGAACCAATTGTCCTAGCACCGTGGGATCCAATGGGAGCTTTTAGCAAAAATAATGATATACAAAAGAGCCCTGAAAGGCTCTTTTTTTATACTCAAAAAAATAAAAAAAGCTGGGAAGTCTAACTAAATAAATCAGATTTTATTCGTTCTGGTTTTTTAACCATTGTTTTAAAAAAGCCGGGCGAAAAGCCCGACTTCTCCATTCTATTATTCGTTATGATTGTTAGAGTCTTGCGAAGAAGGCTCAGATGGTTTAGATGGATTCTCTTCGTTTGAAGAGCTAGATGAAGGTTCCTCATACGAATACTGATCAGTGGAATAACTTGGCTCATAGGAGTAGTTATTGTAGTTGTTCTTACCATTGTTTAAGTAGAGATAAGAACCACTTCGATACAGTCCACTTGGTTGCGTCCAATCTGTATGACCAGAATTGTTGTTATTAGCAAGATAGAGCATCATTTGACGGTAAACATCTGTTGCTACCTGAATTCCGTTGTCTAATACCGGAGTCAAGCGATTTGAATAACCCGTCCAGACGGCCATAGCATATTCAGGTGTGTATCCAACAAATAATTCATCTGGAGCCACGATACTTGAATAACCTGTATTTTTGGTTAACTTATTAACCTCGTTGTCAGCATAGTTTGATGTACCTGTCTTACCAGCTTGGTAGACTCCTGAAATAGCCGCATTTGTACCAGTACCAGACATGAGAACGGTCTTCATCATATCTGTCATCATGTAGGCAGTTGTTGCCTTCATCGCGCGGGTTCCTTCGGAATCAAATTCTTTTGTGGTTCCATCACTAAAGACAACTCGACTGACATATTTCGGTTTGTAATAGGTACCACCATTTGCAAAGGCAGCATAGGCAGCAGCCATTTTTTCACTGCTAGCTCCGTATTTGTTACTTGAATCGCTAGTATTACTTGAGATGGCATTGGCGTATACCATTTCTGGATAGTCGATTCCCAGTCCATTTAGGAATTTCTTAGCTTTTTTAAGACCGACTTTTTCAAGGGCCTTCACCGCTGGAACGTTCCGAGACTGTTGGATTGCATAAGTCATAGTAATGCTACCGTAGTAAGAACGGTCCCAGTTGTAGACTGGTGTTGAGGAATGTGGGAAATTGTACGGTGCATCTGTGATGGTAGCTGCAGTAGAAGTATATTCCTCATGTTCAAGAGCTGGTGCATAGTCTGTGATTGGCTTCATAGTAGAACCCCAGTCACGGTTGGTCTCAACGGCTTGGTTTGTACCAAAGGAAACGTTGCTAGATTGGTGACGAGAGCCAAGTTGTGCAATGACTTTACCAGTATTAACATCGATAACTGTTGAAGCTACTTGCAATTCATCATCTGGATAGTTGACATATTCATCTGTATTGTAGATGTCCCACAATTTCTTTTGCGCTTCGGTATCAACGTTAGTATAGACATCCATCCCAGTTGTGAGCAAATTGTAGCCTGTTTCTTCTTCGACCTGCTCGATCACTTCTTTCAGGTAATTATCCATATAGGCTGGGTAACTGCTTGAAGAACTAAGACTTTGCAGACCATCTGTAACAGGTGTATTGACCGCTGCTTCGTATTGTTTGTTAGAAATGGTCTTCATATCGAGCATTTCTTTTAATACTAAGTTTCGGCGCTGTTGCGCTGCTTCAGGATGGGAGTATGGATCGTATTGGTTTGGTGCTTGGGGCATCCCTGCAAGGAGTGCCAATTGAGGGAGCGAAAGATCTTTTAGATCTTTTCCGTAATAACTTTTCGCAGCTGTCTGCATTCCGTAGTTCCCATTCGCCATAAATACTTTATTGACGTAATAGGTCAAGATTTCTTGTTTGGTTGCTTTCTTTTCTAGTTGGGTTGCTAACCAAGCTTCTTGGATCTTACGAGAGAGGGTACGGTCAGAGGCTGAAGTGGAGAAATAGGTTAACTTGATCAATTGTTGCGTCAAGGTTGAACCACCCTGACTTCCTCCTCGCAAGTTGTGAAGGAAGGAACCGCCGATCCGAATAATATCGACCCCACGGTGATTGAAGAAACGGTGGTCTTCAATCGCTACGATAGCATTGACCAAATCAGTAGGGATTTCATTGGCAGAGACGTTGATCCGTTTCTCAGCCCCCAAATCCGCAATCAAGTTATTTTGGTTGTCATAGATCTTACTAGATGTTGTTGCAACCAAATCTTTTTCAGACAAGGTTGGTGCTTTCATAGCATAGTAACTAAATATCAGTCCACCGAGGACAAATAAAAGTAAGAAAAATGAAATGGCTGCGATGGCAACATATTTCAACCATTGAATGACTGTTTGTTTATTCATTTAAATACCGCCTAGAAGTTTCTGTTCGATAATATCAAGATAAGGAACGCTTGGAAGACGATTCTTATCTACTAGAAAGCCGTGCTCCTGAATATAGGAGAGGGGCATGGATTTACTACCATGATCGATGTTGTAATAGTGAATTAATGCAGGAGCAGGAAGTAAGTAGGTTTCACTCAACTTTGCAAAATGCAAGAGAACGAAACAGATACCGCCTTGCTGGACAACCGCCTCCATATGATCGATCTGATGTTGATGAAAATTTTTCATCGGCATAGACTGCTTTTGCTGTGTTTCCTTAGCTTCAAAATCGATATAGCGTCCCTTGTATACTCCAGAATAGTCCGTCGTTGAGGCTTGCCTGAAATAGGCTTCAACAATCTTTGCTCGACTGCGACGTGGATAATCCACTTTCACGATTTGAATCGGTGTTGGTTTTTTTATGGATGACTGCTAGACCTCGAGAAAGATAGTATTGATTGCTTTCATTGATCATTTTTTTCAAATGTCATCCCACGATTCGCAAAAGTCGACTGGATGTTTCCTTTGTGTAGAGACCAAGTGTTTTTGGGGCTACTTTATGTGGATAGTTGACCATAGTTCTCCTTATTGGTACAATTACATCACTCTATTATATCATAAATTAGAATAATGAGGAAAAAATGAATACCATACTTGTTGCAGGTTATAAGAGTTTTGATGTGGGAGTCTTTTCCAATAAAGACCCTCGACTGACCATTATCAAAAAAGCCATTGAAAGAGATCTTCGTCGTTTATTTGAAGAAGGAGTGAAATGGCTGGTCTTTTCTGGTAATTTGGGATTTGAGGCTTGGGTACTAGAGGTCGCCTTTGCATTAAAAAAAGATTACGATTTTCAAATGGCGACGATCTTCCTATTTGAGAATGTTGGCGAAAATTGGAATGAAAGCAATCAGGAATTATTAGCACGCTTCAAACAGGTGGATTTCGTGAAATATGCCTATCCCTCACTATAGCAATCCGGGATCAACTAAAAGAATACAATCAGTTTTTTTGATAGATAACGCGGATGGAGCTTATGTTTTTATGATCCAGAAAAATGAAACCAAAATTTAAAATATCTTTACAAAATGATGGTAGAAAAAGAAACCATTTTATGTCAAAACAATTAAGTTTTGATGACTTAAATGAACTTTGTTGAAAAATTTTTTTACGAAAAACTAAGTGTTATACCTTTGATTTTTTTCTTACCATTTTTTTATATAATTGAGATGATGAAACTAGATTGAGAGAGTAATGGCGAGTATTATTTTTTTACCGCGAAAGATATTTTTTTGATCAAGATTTTCAAACGAGAAGTTCGTGGTTATAATAAAGATGAAGTAAATGAATTTTTTTGGATGATGTCATAAAAAGACTATGAAACCTATGCTGCTTTGGTGAAGGAATTGCGTGAAGAAAACGCCCGCCTTCGTGAAGAAACTTGCCCAGAAAAGCACAGGAAACACCACAAACATCTCCGATTGCTAGCACTGCTACGCAAGAATTTCCCGCAAGTGACAACAGCGACGAACTTTGATATTTCTCAAACGTCTCAAATCGTTTGGAAAAAGAAGTTTTTGGGAAACAGATCGTAGATCGCGATTATTAATTTCCCATAGATCGTGCAATTTTTTTGGATAATCGCGTGAGAGAATCCTCTCATGAGGAAAGTCCATGCTAGCACAGGCTGTGATGCCTGTAGTGTTTGTGCTAGGTGAATCCATAAGCCTAGGGACTTGGTATTCAAGTTACGGCGAGTGAAGGAGCTAAGTCTATGGATAGGCTCTAGTAACTCTGAAAGTGCCACAGTGACGTAGTTTTTTTAGGGAAACCTAAAAAGTGGAACGCGGTAAACCCCTCAAGCTAGCAACCCAAACTTTGGTCGGGGCATGGAATGCGTGGAAACGAACATAGCATTCTGACTGGAAACAGTAGACAGATGATTATCGAAGGAAATGGTACCTAGTCATTTCTGGAACAAAACATGGCTTATAGAAAATTGCATATAGGTTGATGAGGTGAGAGAGATCTCAACCTCCTTTTTAAAGTGATAGGAATAAGATGAAAAAAACAATTTTGAATTGATTGCAACGGTCGCTGCTGGCTTTAGAGGCTGTTGTTGGTCGAGAACTACGCGATCTCGGTTACGATTGCCAGGTTGAAAATGGACGGGTTCGATTTTCAAGGAGACTCGTCGAGCAATCATAGAGACCAATCTCTGGTTGCGCGCGACTGATCGAGTAAAGATTGTGGTTGGGAGTTTTCCAGCCAAAAACCTTCGAAGAACTCTTTCAAGGTGTCTTTGCTTTGGATTGGGAAAAATTATTTGCCTTTAGGAGCACGTTTTTCCTATTTCTAAAGGCTAAATGTGTCAAATCAAAAACTTCATAATGAACCCTAGCGTTCAGGCCATTTCGAAAAAAAGCAGTCGTTAAAAAAAGTTACAAAAGACACTATGCCCGACCAGAAGGTGTTCCCTCTGATGGAAAAATGGGGCAGAGTTTCAAGATCGAAGTATCGATCCTCAAAGATCAAGCTACCGTTTTGATTGACACCACTGGCAGTAGCCTCTTCAAACGTGGCTATCGGACCGAAAAAGGGGGAGCCCCTATTAAGGAAAATATGGCAGCAGCAATTCTTCTGTTGTCAAACTGGTATCCAGATAAGCCCTTGCTTGACCCGACATGTGGTTCTGGAACGTTTTGTATTGAGGCGGCGATGATTGCTCGAAAGATGGCACCTGGATTGCGTAGGACCTTTTCTTTTGAAGAATGGAACTGGATGGATGATCGCTTGATTCACGAAGTCCGTCAAGAAGCGAGCAGTAAAATTAATCGTGAGATCGAATTGGATATTATGGGAACCGATATCGATGCACGGATGGTTGAGATTGCTAAAGAAAATGCTCAGAAAGCGGGCGTTAGCAGTGACATTACTTTCAAACAAATGCGAGTCCAAGATCTTCACTCAGATAAGATCAATGGGGTGATTATCTCTAACCCTCCATATGGAGAACGCTTATCCGATGATGAAGGCGTTACGAGATTGTATACTGAAATGGGGCACGTATTTGCACCTCTCAAAACCTGGAGTAAATTTATCCTAACCAGTGATGAAGGTTTTGAATCTAAATTCGGTAGTAAAGCAGATAAAAAACGAAAACTTTATAACGGAACCCTAAAAGTTGATCTCTACCAATATTTTGGGGAACGAGTAAAACGGCAGATTAAGGCATAGAAAGGATTTTTATGACAGAGAAGGATAAAAAGTCATTAGAGCAAGAAACAGAATCAATTTTAGATTTTGAAGATGCTAAAGAGATGACGATTGGGCAGGCCAATCGAAAGGCAGAAGAAATCGAAGCAGGTGTAGCTGAAGGTGATAATGTCTTAGACAAATACATCAAACAACACCGAGCAGAAATTGAAGCAGAAAAATATGATACAAAAGATTTTGGCCAAAGAAGAATTGGCTAAAGCTGAAGAGTTGGCAGCTTCAGAAACAGTTGCTGAAGTAGCTGAAGCAGTGGAGGCACCGGAAGTAACGGAAACGGTCTTGGAACAAAGACCTGAAATGGATGCTATCTCAACAGAATTACCTGCTAAGATAAAATTTGGACCCACACCAACTGAACCAATTGTAGAAACAGAGGACCTTCCTGAGGAAACTCCAAGCAATGCGGGTAAACGAATCAAAGCGGTTCTATACTCTGCATTAGGTCTTGCGATTGTCGGTTCGGCCATTTTTGTGACCTATAACTGGATGCACAGTCGTGGAAAATCTGGTGGTACAACAGTTGTATCGTCTTCATCTAGCAAGTCATCTTCTACTTCTAAATCAAGTAGCAGTGAAACACAAGCTCAAAAATTGGAAGAGTTTACCAAAGCCTACGATGCCTTTTTTGTAGACGAATCGAAAAGTGGGCTTAAGAATGATAAATTCGGAGACTTGGAAAATCTGAAGAAACTGCTGGACAAATTAGAAGGAAGCAGTGATTATAATGTGGCTAAAACAAAATATGAAGACCTTGTGAAGCAAGTTTCTGCCATTCAAAAAGTGAATTCTCAATTCAGTTCTCCAGTCATCAAAGATGGAGTTCTTGATGCAACTGCCAAAGCAAAAAGTGATGCAACCTTTGCAGAAACAAAGACAGGCAATGAAAAATTAGATAGCTTATTAAATGAGGCGGTAGCGCAAGGACGTTCACAACAGGTCGCGACACCGGCCCCAGTAACAGGAACAGGTGGTACAGATACTTGAATGCAACTCCCAGCCCCAGCTCAGCAAAGAACGCCTACAACCCCAGCTGTCAATGCTGCTACAGGTGGTGCAGGAACTGCAAGTCCAGGTTATTCAGGGTACGGTCTTCCAAGCGATGGTGTCCCACTTCAGCGGAACCTGAGTCGTGTGCCGTATAACCAAGCAGCTATCAATGATGTCAATAACCCGGCTTGGGTGTTTGGTGATGGTATCCTTGAAAAAGTATTGAACATTGCTCGTAAACGTGGACATATCACTGGCAATCAATACATTTTAGAGCGTGTCAATATCATTAACGGTAATGGCTATTACAACCTCTTCAAACCAGATGGAACCTATCTCTTTAGTATCAATGCCAAGACTGGTTATTTCGTAGGAAACGGGAAAGGTCATTCAGATGCTCTGGATTATTAATGCTTGATCAAACATCCCTTTTCTGGGAAAAATGACAATAAAAAAGAGAGTGGGACAGAAATCGGTAATTCGTTAGAATTCGATTTCGTCGTCCCACCTCCGCACAGTTGAGTAGGGCTGTATAAGCTGATGAAATCAGCGTAGTAGAGCCCACTCAACCACTGCGTCTTGCTCGACAATCTAAAAATAATTGAGAGGCTAGGACTTTTGTCCCAGCCTCTTTTTCGTATTAAACAAGATGACGTTCAAATGGATCGTCTGAAATTCCTTGATCTAGAATCAGGCGACACCATTCTTTGGCTGAGAAGAGACTGTGATCCTTGTAATTTCCACAAGACTCAATGGTTGTGCCTGGGACATCCTCCCAAGTGCTGACAGATGCAATTTCTTCTAAAGAATCTTTAATCACTTTAGCAATTTCCGTACTTGAATGTTGTCCCCACATGATCATATGAAAACCGGTGCGACATCCAAATGGGGAACAATCAATCATACCATCGATGCGTTTGCGAATGAGCATCGCAAGAAGGTGCTCGATCGTGTGGAGCCCTGCCGTTGGAATCGCATTTTCATTGGGCTGCACTAGGCGAATATCAAAGTTAGAGATGATGTCTCCTTTGGGTCCAGTTTCTTCCCCAATCAAGCGTACATAGGGAGCCTTCACAGCTGTGTGGTCCAATTCAAAACTTTCAACAATTACTTCTTTTGTCATACTCAAATCCTTCTTTGTTTTTCTTGATTATAGCATAAAAAAGCAGATTCAACAAAGTCGAAATAAATGAATATCTCACAGATGTTCCATGAAAGAAAAGACGATAAAAGGACAAGCATTAAGCAAAAATATAAAAGGTTTTTCCTGTTTTTTTAGATTGTTAATTTTACTAATTTATGGTAAAATGTAAAAGAATTTTTAATTCAACTAATTAAATAGATTTGGGGTAAAAGCATGAATTTGTTTATTACAGGTGTTTTTGCCGCGGTCATTGGTTTAGTCATTGGATATGTGGGAACTGCTCTTAAAATGAAAGCTTCAAAAGAAGCTGCGGAACTCACCCTTTTGAATGCTGAACAAGAAGCAACGAATTTACGTGGACAGGCTGAACGCGAAGCCGATTTAATTTTAAAAGAGGCGAAGCATGAGTCAAGTTCACTTAAAAAAGAAGCACTTTTGGAGGCAAAGGAAGAAGCCAGAAATATCGTGAAGAGGTCGATGCTGAGTTTAAGTCAGAACGACAAGAATTGAAGCAATTAGAAAGCCGTTTGGCAGAACGTGCTAGCAATCTTGATCGCAAAGACGACATTTTAACAAGCAAAGAACAGTCTCTTGAACACAAAGAGCAAAGTCTTACAGATAGAACTAAACACATTGATACGCGTGAACAACAGCTGGAAGAGCTTGAACACAAGAAAGTAGAAGAACTGGAACGTGTCGCTGCTCTAAGTCAAGGAGAAGCGCGTGACATTATTTTGAATCAGACGGAAGATCAACTTTCAAAAGAAATTGCATCACGAATTCGTGAAGCAGAACTGGAAGTGAAAGAACGTTCTGATAAAATTGCAAAAGCCATTCTCGTGCAAGCCATGCAGCGAATGGCTGGTGATTTTGTTGCAGAGCAAACAAACTCAACCGTTCATTTGCCTGATGATAGCATGAAGGGCCGGATTATTGGGCGTGAAGGACGCAATATTCGTACCTTTGAGAGCTTGACGGGGGTTGATGTGATTATCGATGATACGCCAGAGGTGGTGACCTTGTCAGGGTTTGATCCGATTCGTCGTGAAATTGCCCGTATGACAATGGAGAGCCTTCTCAAAGATGGTCGCATCCATCCAGCCCGCATCGAAGAGCTGGTTGAGAAGAACCGTCAGGAAATTGACAATCGTATTCGTGAATACGGTGAGGCCGCTGCTTATGAAATCGGGGCGCCAAACCTCCATCCAGATTTGATGAAAATCATGGGACGGTTGCAATTCCGTACATCTTATGGTCAAAACGTTTTGCGTCACTCCATTGAAGTTGCCAAACTTTCTGGTATTATTGCCAGTGAGTTGGGTGAAAATGCTACTTTGGCACGACGTGCAGGGTCTTGCATGATATCGGTAAAGCGATTGACCGTGAAGTGGAAGGAAGTCACGTTGAGATTGGGACAGAATTGGCACGTAAGTATAAAGAACACCCAGTGGTTGTCAATACTATTGCCAGTCACCATGGAGATGTGGAACCTGAAAGTGTTATCGCAGTCATTGTCGCTGCAGCTGATGCCTTGAGTGCGGCTCGACCTGGAGCACGAAGTGAGTCACTTGAAAGTTACATCAAGCGTTTGCAAGATCTTGAAGAAATTGCAAACAGCTTTGAAGGAGTTAAGACAAGTTTCGCCCTTCAAGCAGGACGTGAAATCCGTATTATGGTGAGCCCTGAGGCAATCAAGGATGATAAAGTGACGATCTTAGCTCATGATATTCGTGAGAAGATAGAGTCAAATCTTGAATATCCTGGAAACATTAAGGTCACCGTTATTCGAGAATTGCGTGCAGTAGATTACGCAAAATAAACGAAAAGCTTGAGATCTAGCATCTCAAGCTTTTTGAATGAAAAAAATCAGTTGAAAATTAGGCCGATTTTTGTTACACTAGATAGAAAGACATTGAAGGAGAAATCATGGCGGATCGTGGCTTATTAATTGTATTTTCTGGCCCTTCAGGGGTTGGAAAAGGAACGGTCAGACGAGAAATTTTTGAAAACTCGGACAATCAGTTTCAGTATTCTGTATCGATGACGACGCGTGCACAACGTCCAGGTGAAGTGGATGGTATCGATTATTTTTTCCGTACACGTGAAGAATTTGAAGATTTGATCCGTCAAGGGCAAATGTTAGAGTATGCTGAGTACGTTGGAAATTACTATGGGACTCCTTTAACTTATGTGAATGAAACCTTGGACAAAGGAATTGATGTATTCCTTGAAATTGAAGTTCAAGGTGCGCTCCAAGTAAAGAAAAAAGTGCCAGATGCAGTTTTTATCTTCTTAACCCCGCCTGATTTGGATGAATTACAAGATCGATTAGTGGGACGCGGAACAGATAGTGCAGAAGTCATTGCGCAACGGATTGAAAGCAAAAGAAGAAATCGCCATGATGCGTGAATATGACTACGCAATTGTGAACGATGAAGTTCCTCTTGCTGCTCAACGTGTCAAACGTGTGATCGAAGCAGAACATTTCCGTGTAGACCGTGTCATTGGGCATTATCTGGATATGTTACCAAAAACACAAACTATTGTGAAGAGATAAATAATTAGAAATTAGGTATAGGAATATGATGTTAAAACCTTCTATTGATACATTGCTTGACAAAGTACCATCAAAATATTCATTGGTCATTCTTGAGGCAAAACGGGCCCACGAATTGGAAAGTGGTGCAGTGCCAACTCAAGAATTCCAATCAGTCAAATCAACATTACAAGCGCTTGAAGAAATCGAGTCAGGAAACGTAGTTGTTCACCCGGATCCAGAAGCAAAACGTGAAGCGCTTCGTCGTCGGATTGAAGCAGAGCGGATTCGCAAAGAAGAAGAAGAGCGCAAAATTAAGGAACAAATTGCCAAAGAAAAAGAAGATGGTGAAAAAATTTAAGGTTGGGGACTTCTCAATCTTATTTTTTGCTATTTAAAGGGTTCCGTGATAAAGTAAAGCTCATATGATAGAGGCTGGAGGTGAAAAAGTGATAGCAAAAGTCATCGTAGATGTTCCATTGATGCAGACGGATAAACCCTATTCCTATCAGATTCCATCAGAATTTGAAGATATGGTTGAGGCGGGAATGCGAGTTCATGTCCCCTTTGGTAAAGGGAATCGCCTCATTCAAGGGATTGTGGTAGACGTTGTAGAAGAGGCAGATACAAGCGAGGAATTGAAGGCGATTGGAGAGGTATTAGACTACACTCCTGTCTTAAATCAAGAGCAGTTCTGGTTGGCAGATCAATTGCGAAAAAGTGTCTTTTCCTACAAAATAACGATTTTAAAAGCCATGCTTCCCTCACTTCTTAATTCCAGTTATGACAAGATTTTGTATCCTCAACCATCTTTGGATCCAACTCTCAAAAAGAAACTTTTTGGTGAAAAAAATGAAGTTTCTTTTTCTTCTCTAGATGCGGCCGATCAAGCCCAAGTGATGCGGTTGGTCAGAAAAGGTGATTTGGTACTTGAATACAAGGCCAAGGATAAGAAACAAATTAAAACAGAAAAATGGTATCGCGTTAACCAGGAACGATTAAAAGAACTGCAACCGACTGCGAGAGCTAAAAAAAGACTAGTATTGAAAGAACGCCTGTTGCTAGAGCAAGAGGAGCAACCTTTAGCAGGATTGTATCAGGGTTTTTCACGAGAAGTAGTGGCCTATTTTATTGATCAGGATGTATTAGAAATTACCGAACGAGAAGTGAATCGGGCAGCATCTTACTATGAAGGAAAAAGAACAGACCCGAGCCCTAGCTCTTTAAATCCAGAGCAAGTCAAAGGCTGTAAAAACAGTTGTTTCTAAACTTGGGAAAGAATCAAAGCCCTTCTTATTAGAAGGAGTGACTGGAAGCGGGAAGACGGAAGTTTATCTGCAGATTATTCAAGAAGTTCTAAATAAGGGAAAAACAGCTATTATGTTGGTGCCTGAGATTTCTCTGACACCACAGATGACAGACCGTTTTATTTCCCGTTTTGGTCAGGAAGTGGCCATTCTGCACTCAGGCTTATCAAATGGTGAAAAGTACGATCAATGGCGGAAGGTAGAACGTGGAGAGGCCAAGGTAGTGGTTGGAGCGCGCTCAGCAATCTTTGCACCTTTGAAGAATATAGGTGCCATCATCATTGATGAGGAACATGAGGCTTCTTACAAACAAGATAGTAACCCGCGCTACCATGCGCGGGAAGTCGCAGTCTTAAGGGCTCAGTACAATCAGGCAGTCTTGCTTCTTGGATCTGCCACTCCAAGTCTAGAATCACGGGCTCGTGCAACAAAAGGGGTTTATGAATTAATTCGTCTAACCCAGCGGGCCAATCCGGCAGCCAAAATTCCAGAAGTTAAAGTCGTTGATTTCCGTGATTATATTGGCCAAAATGAAGCTGGAAACTTCACTCCTGTCTTAGTGGAAGCTATTTCTGATCGCTTGCAGAAAAAAGAGCAGGTTGTCTTGATGTTGAACCGACGTGGCTATTCCAGCTTTGTCATGTGTCGCGAGTGTGGGACAGTGGATACGTGTCCAAATTGTGACATCTCTTTGACCCTCCATATGGACACAAAAACGATGAATTGCCATTACTGTGGTTATAGTAAGGCAATTCCTCGACACTGTCCAAATTGCCAAAGTAGTTCCATTCGTTATTACGGAACAGGAACGCAAAAAGCCTATGATGAATTACAAGAGATCTTTCCTGAGGCTAAAATTTTGCGCATGGATGTGGATACCACCCGAAAAAAAGGGAGCCACGCAGCGATATTAGATGCTTTTGGGAATGGAGAAGCGGATATTTTGTTAGGGACGCAAATGATTGCGAAAGGTCTAGATTTTCCCAATGTGACCTTAGTGGGTGTTTTGAATGCGGATACTTCTTTAAATTTACCGGATTATCGATCCTCAGAGAGAACCTTTCAACTCTTGACTCAGGTGGCAGGAAGGGCCGGACGAGCAGAGAAAGAAGGAGAGGTTATCATTCAGAGCTACAACCCCAATCATTATGCGATTAGATTTGCCAAAGACCAAGATTATGAAGGTTTCTTTGCCTATGAAATGCAGATTCGTCGGCAGCTGGGCTATACGCCTTATTACTTCACAGTTGGGTTGAACCTATCGCATAAGAGTGAGGAAATTGTGATGGAGAAGTCACATCAGGTCATGGAAATTCTCCATTCTGGCTTATCCGATCAAGTCCAAATTTTAGGACCAACTCCTAAACCAATTGCGCGTACACATAATTTGTATCATTATCAAATCATTGTGAAATATCGTTTTGAAGAAGGAATTACACAGGTATTGAATCAAATTTTGGAATTTACGCAAGAAAAAGGCAACCAAGATTTACGAGTTAGTATTGATAATGAACCTCAAAGTTTTATGTAAGGAAGAAAAATGACAAAATTAATTTTTATGGGAACGCCTGATTTTTCAGCGACCGTTTTAAAGGGATTGTTAGCAGATTCTCGTTATGAAATTCTGGCAGTAGTGACCCAACCAGACCGCAAAGTAGGTCGTAAAAAAGAAATTCGAATGACTCCAGTGAAGCAAGTAGCTTTGGAGCACCACTTACCAGTTCTGCAACCTGAGAAATTATCAGGTAGTCCAGAAATGGAAACTCTCCTATCCTTGAATGCGGATGGAATTGTGACCGCTGCTTTTGGCCAATTTTTACCGACAAAATTACTAGAAAACTTTCAGTTCGCTGTGAATGTCCACGCGTCTTTGTTGCCTAAATATAGAGGTGGTGCGCCGATTCATTATGCTTTGATCAATGGCGATGAAGAAGCTGGGGTTACAATTATGGAAATGGTCAAAGAAATGGATGCTGGAGACATGATTGCAGCTCGTTCTCTACCAATTTTAGATGAGGACAATGTGGGAACCTTGTTTGAAAAATTGGCTGTCCTTGGACGGGATCTACTCCTAGATACTTTGCCGGATTACCTAGCAGGGGAGATCCAGCCAAGGCCACAAGATCCTAGTTTGGTCACATTTTCACCAAATATTTTGCCGGAAGAAGAAATTTTGGAGTGGACCAAAACCAACCGCCAAGTCTTTAACCAGATCCGAGGGATGAATCCTTGGCCTGTCGCTCATACTTTGTTAAATGATCAACGCTTTAAAGTTTATGAAGCAGAGCTATGCGAGGGCAATGGAAATCCAGGAGAAGTGATTGGTTTGAGCAAAAAAGAGTTGGTAGTAGCTGCAGGTGAAGGCGCGCTATCCCTCAAAGTTGTGCAGCCGGCAGGAAAACCAAAAATGTCCATTACAGACTTTTTGAATGGTGCGGGCCGTCAATTGAAAGTAGGAGATCGCTTTGGAAGGTAAACAAATGAATGCGCGTGAACAGATTCTTGGAGTTTTAGAAGAGGTTTTTGAACATGGTGCCTATTCTAATCTTGCCTTAAATCAAGCACTAGAACATTCTCAACTTTCAGATAAAGATAGAAGTTTTGTTACGGAAGTTGTATATGGTACCGTAGCGCGGAAGATAACACTCGAGTGGTATCTCGCCCACGTGATTGAAGACCGGACGAAAATTAGATCCATGGGCTCTATTATCTCTTTGATGATGAGTTTGTATCAGCTAGTCTACTTGGATCGCATTCCTGACCATGCCATCGTCAATGAAGCTGTCCGGATAGCAAAAGGTCGAAAAGAAGGCAGTGAGAAGTTTGTCAATGCTATTCTTAGAAAGCTCCTCCGCGAGGGGACTACCAGCTGTTGATACGATTAAGCGAAAGAACAAACGTTATTCAGTGGAGTATTCTCTACCTGTATGGTTGGTCAAAGCATTGATCGAAGAATATGGTGAAGAACGTTCTTGCGCTATTTTTAAGAGTCTCTATCAGCGTAATAAATCAAGTATTCGTGTCGATTGATCTGACGAAAAAGAAAGAGTTGGCTCAGGCAGTTGGAAGCAAAAGTCATCTCTCACTTGCTTCTGTCTGCCCTCGTGAAAGATCAGGGACATTTTTGCAGTGCACACTTTGTTTAAAGAAGGACGAATTGCCATTCAAGACGAGTCCAGTCAATTGGTGGCACCAGCTTTGGATTTGCAAGGGGATGAGTGGGTTTTAGATGCCTGTGCAGCGCCAGGTGGAAAGACGACTCACATCGCTTCTTATCTCACAACTGGGAAAGTCACAGCCCTGGATCTCTATGACCATAAACTCAAATTGATTCAAGAAAATGCTAATCGGCTCCATGTTGCAGACAAAAATTTTGACAAAGAAGTTAGATGCGACAAAAGTCTATGAAACATTTGGACCAGATGCCTTCGATAAAATTTTGGTGGATGCACCTTGTTCGGGGATTGGTCTGATACGGAGAAAGCCTGATATCAAGTACAATAAAGAGGCTGCAGATTTTATATCTTTACAAGCTATTCAATTAGCGATTCTGGATAGTGTTTGTCAAAGTGTGCGTAAAGGTGGTATAATAGTGTACAGCACGTGTACAATTATGGGGAAAGAAAATTTTGAAGTGGTGGACCAATTTTTGAAACACCATCCAAATTTCAAACAAGTCCCATTGGATCACGAAAAGAAAAAGATATTCTCGAAAGAATGATTGTATCCTGATTACACCTGAATTATATGGAAAGTGATGGCTTCTTTTATCAGTCGTTTTAAGAGAATGTCATAATATCAGGAGGGAAACTGACAGTATGGATATTTACGATCTTAACCGATGTAGGTCAAAGACGGACAAATAACCAAGACTATGCAAATCAATATAAAAAAACAAGGCAGGAAAATCTATGATTTTTCTTGCTGATGGTATGGGAGGACACCGTGCCGGTAAATATTGCTAGTGAAATGGCAGTCACAGATCTAGGGTGCGCTTGGGTTTCTTCTGAGATCGAGACAGTGAATCAAGTACGTGAATGGTTTGCAGAATCATTTAGAGGATGTGAATCGTCGGATTCATTTAGCAGGTCAAGATGATGAGCACAAAGGAATGGGAACCACACTAGAGGCCTTTGGCTTTTCGTAGAAGGACAAGTGATTTATGCTCATGTTGGAGACTCTCGGATTGGTCTCATTCGCCACGGTGAATACCAGCAGTTGACCAGTGATCATTCTCTTGTAAATGCTCTTTTTACGAGCTGGTCAAATTACAGAGGAAGAAGTCAGCTCATCATCCTCAGCGGAACATCATCACTCAGTCTATTGGTCAAAAAGGATGAGCTTGAGCCAGATTATGGTTTGGTGACAGTTGAAGCAGATGATTATATTTTTGATCAATAGTGATGGATTTAACGAATATGATTGGCCCAGATGAAATCAGAGACATTGTCTTGAGTGATGTTACGCTTGAAGAGAAGGCTCAAGCATTGATTCGCTTTGCCAATAATGCTGGAGGCTTGGATAATATCACTGTTGTACTACTCCACTTTACTGAGGAGGACGCAGCATGATTCAAATCGGCAAAATTTTTGCCGGGCGATATAAAAATCATCCAACAAATTGGGCGCGATGGGATGGCAGATGTTTATCTTGCGCGTGATTTGATTTTAGATGGGGAAGAAGTTGCAGTCAAGGTGCTGCGTACGAATTACCAGACAGATCCTATTGCAGTTGCTCGTTTTCAGCGTGAAGCAAAAGCGATGGCAGAACTGGACCATCCAAATATCGTTCGGATTACAGACATTGGCGAAGAAGAAGGGCAACAATACCTTGCAATGGAATATGTTGCAGGTTTAGACTTAAAACGCTATATCAAAGAAAAATGCACCTTTATCAAAATGAAGAAGCTGTTCGTTTAATGGGGCAAATTCTTCTCGCTATGCGTCTTGCCCATACGCGTGGCATTATCCACAGAGATTTAAAACCACAGAATGTCCTCTTGACACCAGATGGAACAGCGAAAGTTTCAGACTTTGGGATTGCAGTGGCCTTTGCAGAGACTAGCTTGACCCAGACCAACTCGATGTTGGGGTCGGTTCATTATTTGTCCCCTGAGCAGGCGCGTGGATCGAAAGCAACGGTTCAAAGTGATATCTACGCTATGGGGATCATTTTCTATGAGATGTTAACCGGGCACATTCCTTATGATGGGGATAGTGCGGTTACGATTGCACTGCAACATTTTCAAAAAAGCCTCTTCCCATCTATTCGTGAAGAAAATAAGAATGTTCCACAAGCTTTAGAAAATGTGGTGATCAAAGCGACAGCTAAAAAGCTGACGGACCGTTATAAGTCAGTGGCAGAGATGTATGTAGATCTTTCAAGTTGCTTTGTCCTATGAGAGGAGAAATGAGAAAAAAAGCTGATTTTTTTGAAGATCAAACGAAAGGCTGATACAAAAACTCTTCCAAAAGTGAGTCCGACTCCAAAGACCGCTCCAGTTCCAATCTCTGAGGTGCGCAGTGAAATCAGTTCGGTAGATCCAAAATCGACCATTATCCAACCAGCAGGTCAATGGCACCAAATAAAAAAAGCCAAGAAGACGCTTACGTGCACGTTATAAAGGTATTGTTTGTTGCCATTGCGCTAGTTCTTGCAGCCTTTTACCTTCTTGTTGTATATGAGTCCAGCCAATAAAAACAGTTCCGGATGTTTCTGGCAAAGACCATTGCTGAAGCCAGAGCGATTATCGAGGGACAAGACCTTCAAGTTGGTGAAGAGAAAAGGAAGAGTATAGTGATTCGGTTGCAGAAGGCTATGTCATTCGAACTAATCCAAATGCAGGGGCTCAAAAAGAGAGAACAAAGTCGAATTGATTTGATTGTTTCAAAAGGGACCAAATAGCTTTGAAATGCCAAATTATGTAGGAGAAACGAGGGCAAAAGCAGAGGATGATCTGAAAAAAATACTTATAAAGTGTCAAGTAAGATGATCAGTATTGAGGAAGTTGAGACCTTTTGACTATGATCCTGCAGGGACAGTTCTTGAACAAACACCCAGCACCAGGAGAGCAATATTCTTTGAATTCAAAAGACCAAGATTGTTTTAAAAGTAGCAAAAAGAAACAACTTCAATTGAAATGCCAAACTATATTGGATCAACCTATGATTTTCGCTACGAAGTAATTTGATTGAAATCTATGGCATCAAGGAAGCCAATATTGAATTAAGAAAAAAACGGAACATCTTCCTGATGGGGTTGTTGTTTCTGCAGGGTCAAATTGTCAGTCAAACTCCTGAGGCATCTAGTACAGTGGATATTAATCGGACCACGAATTGTATTGACAGTGTATGAGCCTAAAGTGACTGCTTCTTCAAGTACGAAAGCTTCTTCAAGTTCAGAAACGTCTAGTTCGTCTTCATCAGATCGAAAGGATACCGATAGTTCAAGTAGTAGTGCAGACAGATGATGATTAGGAAATTGATTGCAAGAAAAAGTTAGGTAAAAAAACTCAATCTGAGAAAAATAGGTCCATAAATATTTCATAATAAAACGCATAATATCAGTATATATAGATACCTGATATTATGCGTTTTTATAGTTTCAAACACATTTTGTTTGCCCTTCTATTCTTACCTGTTTTTTTATTTTTCACGTCGTGATTTTTTTATATTTCACCTAAGAGGGAAAAATATTTGAGTTTTATAATATTGATTTTTTTTCAGAAAGGTAATATGGATTTTTTTATAAAAAAATCTTAATAATACAGCATTTAAACTATTTTTTTTCATGGAGTTAAGCTAGTGAATGTAATTTAATTTGAGAATAAAAAAATAATTGAATATCAAACCATTTGCTTTTTTTATTATGAATCTATGCTACAATCTGCATGAGAGGAAATCAAAGATTGAAAAAAGCCGGTCGGAACTAATTTAATAGAGAGTTATTTCTTCAGAAAATTTCTATCCATTATTTGAATAGGCCTTACCAACTAGTGGAAAGAAATAGTACTCGCTAAGATAGAATTGGAAAGAACGACTATTGAATATGTACATATGCTTGATGTAACTTTCATATATACTTCCAAAATGGAGATTATTAAAATGGACAGAAAATTATAGAATGCTGAGCCGATCGATTTTAGCAATGGCTGTGATTGCTCCAGCATTTATAGCAACAAAAAGTAGCTGCAGATAAATAGAGGGTGGAATACCAACTCTATCAATACAAACTATTATGGCAATGGTTACAATAATTGGGACGGCTATAATGGTTATAATTCATGGACCTATGGTTATGGCTATGGATATCCAAAGTTGGAACTATTATTATGGCTATAATGACTATAACTACAATTATAATAACTGGAATAATTACTATGGTTATAACAATCTAGTTCGTGACAAAAACTACATTTATTGGAATGGTAATCATTATTATCGGATGAGTGATGGAACTTACCGGATCTACCGCAATGGTGAGTGGAAGCCTCTAACTAATCGGAATAACTCTACTAATAACCTTGCCAATGACCCTCATTATGTATATGAAAATGGCTACCATTATTATGTATTAGATAATGGGGATTATTATTACTATAAAAATGGTAAATGGGTATTTGTGAAGAATTCGACGGAAAATCCTGATACTCCTGATCCAGTTCCTACACCGACTCCTGATCCAACTCCAACACCTGACGAGCCAGATCCAAGCAATAAACCCGATCAACCAGTCAACCCATCAGAACCATCTACACCAGAAGATCACGGGAACTTGATCTTCCCAGAAAATCCTCCATTTGTAGGAGCAGATGGAGAGTTTGATCCTTTCGCACCAACCCCAGAAAATCCAAGTGAACCAAAACCAGAAGAACCGGTGCAACCTGAAGTCCCAGGAAATGATGGTTTGGTATCATCAGATCAGCCTAGTGAAAACCAAATTCCTCCATATGTTGAGACACCAGCAGAAGGATTAGAACATCTTCCATGGGCTCCGAAATGGACGAGCACCTAAGATAGTCTATCCTCCTGGTAAACCTGGATCAGCAGCTTTGCGTCGTGATAAGAACTACTACTTTGACGGTTCGACTCACTATTACTATGTTCCATCTGATACAGAAGCAACTGGTTACTCTGCTTATTGGAAATGGAACGGAGACAAATGGAAACTTTATGGAATGACAGATCCAAAAGATCCTGAGATCGATCCAAAATTCCACGAAGATGCCAAAGATGATGAATATGCTTATAGCGATCGTGACTCAAGCGTGAAGCTCTACTCTACAAATCTTGTAGAAACAGCTAAAGCAGGTCAAGCTCTTCCATTTAAGAATGTGGATGAATTTAAGGACTATGTCATTAAGAAAATGAATCCTAAATTTATTGACAATGCTGGATGTGACGCCAAAGTGGAATGGGAAATCGAGGACCCAGAACTCTTTGAGCAATCTAAAGAAAACCCATGGGCTAAAGACTATGTTTTAATCGCTAACTTGAAGAGTGGAGTAGATGACAAGAACTACAAAGATGTTGAGTTTGGCTATGTGAAATTCATTTATCGTGTAGAAGCGACAGACAATACAAACTATATCGAGTTAGATAAAGCGAAAGAAGCTTTTGCTAAGATTAACGAATTGCGAAAAGCACAAGGCTTAAAAGAATTGACTTGGTCAGATGATGTCTACAACTCACGTGCCTTACCAAAAGCCCATACTATTTCACGTCAGTACGATAGCACAGGTTTTGTAGCTCGCCGTGAAGACAATGCAACAACAGTCGTAACGAAATGGTATAACAGTGGATTGAGAGAATTAATGCTCGATCCAAATGCCACAGAAGGTGCGGTAGCAGCAGTCATCAATGGCGACGGTAACTATTACTGGGCATTCATGTATAAATAATGTCTCTAGACAACCGTTATCGGAAAGAACTTATTTAATAACCATTCATTCCGATACCAAGGACACCCAAAGGATTTCTATCTTTTGGGTGTTTTTTCTCTCTCCGTATTATCCAACCACAGACGGAAGTCAAATGATAAAAATTTTGATAAAATAAAAAAGATGAGGTAGACTATGTGGAAAATACAAATTTTTATTTTCGTTGAAGCCGTTTTGTTAACATTAGCAGCGATCACCATTTTATCAATCGATTTTTCCAGATTTGTTGTCTTGATGGTTCTCTTTTTGCTCCTTTTGTATTACTATTTTGGCAAACAAAAAGCAAATTTTCTATTAATCGCGCTGAGTGTGCTCTTGTTTTTTATCGTGATGCTGAATCCTTTTGTGATTGCAGCCATTTTATTTGCGGTGGTTTATGGTTTATTGATTGCCTACCCTTATATGTATAAGGAAAATGAAGCCGTTGTGTTTGATGTTGAAGAGGATACGAAAATTCGTCAGGAAAAAACTCGATGGATTGGTGATTTACAACATTTTTCAAAGCAAAGTCGAGGGTATCGAGATCTGAATGTGATCCGAGTTTTTGGGAATGACACCCTCCATTTAGAGGAGGTAGCCATTTGCAATTGGGACAATGTAGTGATCATTCGGAAAGGGTTTGGAAATACAAAAATTATCTTACCGATTGATTTGGAATTGCATTTACAAATTAACACCCTGTATGGAGATCTGAAGTTTTTGGATCTTCCTGTCCGTAAAATGAGGAATGAAACCATAGACATTGAAACGGCACATTATCGGAGATCGCACCGTTCTATAAAAATTGTGTTAGTTGGTATTGTTGGGGATGTTGAGGTGATTCGCGCATGAAGAAATTAGACTATCTCCTATTGTATTTCTATTCCCTAATGGTGGTTGCGGTCATTTGTCATACCATTTTCCATTTTGTTGGTTTTCAGTGGGGCAAACTTCTCTCAGACCTTTCCTTGCTTCAGTCATTCCTATTTATGGTTTTTAGTCTGACGCTTGCATTGACGGCTTTGGTTGTCTTAATTATTAAAATCACGCAATTTGTAACGGTCCATGCAGTACAACAAAAAGTAGAAGCGATCCTATCCGCTTCACAGCGAAAAGAAATTGCCCCCAAAGAATTGAATCAACAGTTAGATTTATTGGACAGCAAATTGCTTCGACTAGAAGAAAATTTACAAAAAAGTGAAATCGTGTGATGCGAAATGAGGAAGAAATTGTGGAAATCGAGCGTAAGAGAATTGCGCGCGATCTACATGATACGGTTAGTCAAGAATTGTTTGCAGCCAATATGATTTTGTCTGGAGTGGCAGCACAGGCTCTTGAGTTAGAGAAAAAGTCAGATTCAGCAACAACTAAATGGGTGTATCGGATATTTCTAGGGTACAGCCCAAAAATGATTTACGTGTCTTGCTCTTACATCTTCGTCCTACAGAATTGGAAGGAAAAAGTTTAGTAGAAGGTATGGAGATGATTTTTAGAGAATTGAAGGAAAAGAGTAACCTAACAGTTGTCTTCCATCATAATGACGTGAGCATTCCAAAAGATATGGAAGAACATCTGTTTCGGATTGTCCAAGAAATTGTCAGCAATACCTTGAAAACACGCTAGAGCTCAACAAATGGATGTCTTTTTGCATCAGGAAGGAAAACAACTTCATTTACGGATGGTAGATGATGGAATCGGCTTTGAGCAGGAAAAATTGGAACGATTGAGTTATGGGTTGAAAAAAATATTCAAGAACGTGTAGAAGACATGGCGGGAACCATTAAAATAAGAACGAGTCCTCAAAAGGGAGTGGCTGTAGATATTCGTGTTCCCCTCCTTGTAAAAGATAAAAATGAAAAGGAAACTGTATGAAAAGTATTATTAGTAGACGACCATGAAATGGTCCGATTGGGATTGAAAAAGCTTTTTGTCCATGCAAACCGATATTGAGCAAGTCTTAGAGGCGCAAAATGGGCAAGAAGGCGTGGAGTTGGCGCTGAAAGAAAGACCAGATGTCATCATCATGGATATTGTGATGCCAGAGCTAAATGGAATCGATGCAACTCTAGCCATCCTAAAAGAGTGGCCGGAAGCTAAAATTGTCATTTTGACGTCTTATTTGGATAACGAAAAGATCTACCCGGTTTTAGATGCAGGTGCAAAAGGTTATATTTTAAAGACCTCGTCAGCAACTGAGATCTTACAGGCTGTCAGGAAAGGTTGCAAAGGGAGAATTTGCGATTGAGACAGAAGTTAGTCAAAAAAAGTTGAGTCACGAAAGAACCATGCTGAATTGCATGATGATCTGACTGCTAGAGAACGAGATATTCTGGCTCTATTAACAAAAGGCTATGAAAAATCAACGGATAGCAGATGAACTCTTTATTTCTTTAAAAAAACGGTGAAAGACCCATGTCTCCAACATCTTATCGAAACTAGAAGTCAGTGATCGGACGCAAGCAGTCGTCTATGCCTTTCCGACATCATCTGGTGAATCAGGAAGATTTTTTTAAGTCGAAACATGCTATAATAGAGCAAGTAAAAGAGGGGAGATAAGTGGACGCAAAAATTACGTTATAAAGCCAAAAAAAGTAAAAAAATAGTCTTTTTTTGATATTGATGATACATTACGTGCAAAAAGAAACTGGATTGATTCCCAGAATCTGTAAAAGACGTCTTTTCATCAGTTGAAAGAAAGAAGGAAATTTTGAACAGGGATTGCAACCGGTAGAGGGGTTTTTTTGGGAGTTGTTCCTGAAACTAATGGACTTAAAGCCGGATTTTTCTAGTCACCTTTAAATGGAGCCTATATTGAAGATACCAAAGGAAACTGTGATCTACCAATCACCAATCAATGAAGCAATCGTTTCTTCTTTTGTGGATTGGGCCAAAAGAATCTGAGATTGATTATGGGTTAGTGGCTAGTCATCAAGCTACCCTGTCCAATCGGACACCTTTGATCAGTGATGCTATTGACATCATTTATCCCAACTTTACCAGTAGATCCAGATCTGCATTTGAAAGAACCAATTTTTCCAAATGTGGACCTTTGATGAAGATGATGATGATTTAGAATTATCGCCTTCCTTACAAGAGGAGTTACGTCTAGTTCCATGGCACCCGCATTCATCTGATGTTGTTCGTTTTGATCGATCAAAAGGCTTCGGGAGTCTCTCAACTTGTCAAATCATTTGGGACTTGAAGCCAGAAAATGTTTCTAGTATTTGGGTGATGGTTTGAAATGATCTAGAACTATTTTGATTATGCTGGAATTAGTATCGCAATGGGGAAAGATCTGCTCCCAGAGTTACAAGAAAAAAAGCTGATTATATCACCAAGAATTTAGAAGAAAGATGGCATATTCTATGCCTTAGAGGAGTTAAATATGGTTGAAAAAAAGAATTGACGTTACCACAGTTAGAACTTGCTACGATTGAAGGTCCTATCGCTGTGATCAAAAACCAATCATGGTGAGATGAAAAATTCAAATTGTTCCCGGATCAAGCGCCAAAAAAACAGTTGCAAACTTTTGTAGCTCTTGCCAAAGTCTGGCTATTATGATGGTGTCATTTTCCATCGGATTATCAAAGATTTTATGATCCAAGGGGGAGATCCAACTGGTACAGGTATGGGTGGTGAATCCATCTATGGTGAGAGCTTTGAAGACGAATTTTCAAAAGAATTGTACAATATTCGTGGAGCACTTTCAATGGCAAATGCTGGACCAAACACAAATGGAAGTCAATTCTTTATTGTACAAAAATCAACATCTTCCATATTCGAAAAAAAGGAATTGGTCCGCGGTGGCTGGCCTGAAAAAAATTGCTGAAATCTATACGACAGAAGGAGGAACTCCTCATCTAGATCAACGCCATACCGTATTTGGACAATTGATGGATGAAGCTTCATTTGTGGTATTGGATGAGATTGCGGCTGTTGAGACAGGTATGATGGATAAGCCAGTAGAAGATGTCGTGATTCAAACCATCGAAATTGAGGATTGATATGAAAAATTGGAGACAAGTTAGAAGGGAACCATTACAGGCATTCAACCTTATGGAGCCTTTGTTGAACTAGAGTCGGGTGTCACAGGCTTGATTCATATCTCAGAGATTCGAAGTGGCTATGTAAGTAATATTCATGATATTCTTTCGATTGGAGAGAAAGTCTTTGTCCAAGTCATTGATGTTGATGAATATTCTAAAGAAAGCCAGCCTTTCTTTGAGAACGCTAGAAGAAACACCACAGCGAACTGTTCGACATCATCGTTTTTTTCAAATGACCGCCATAAGAGTGGTTTTGCTCCATTAGCTCAACAGATGCCAACCTGGGTCAAAGAAGGAAAAAGTATTCTTTTAGCAAAGCAAGAAAAGAAATAAAAAAACTTCGATAGGTTTGATGAAACCCTATCGAAGTTTTTTTATAAAGAATTATTCAAATTCGTAAAGAGTAGTTGAAAGATAACGTTCCCCATTATCTGGTGCAAGAGCAAGAACTTTTTACCACTTCCTAATTCTTTTGGCTACCTCAATCAGCAGATAGATAGCAGTGACGCTTGAGATACCGACTAAGAACCCTTCAGCTCCCACCGATAGCTCGTGCAAGTTCGAAAGCTTCTTCTGAAGATACGCGACGAACACCATCATATGCATTAGTGTCTAAAGTATTTGGGAATAAAAGCCCTGCTGAAATCCCTTGGATTTTTATGTGGTCCAGGTTTTTTTCGCCAGAAAGGACTGCAGATTCATTGGCCTCAACGGCATAGACTTTGACAGCAGGATTATTCTTTTTCAAAGTATGAGAAATACCAGAAACAGTACCACCAGTACCAACACCTGCGACGAAAAGCATCTAAACCATCTTTTCCAAAGGCATCAACGATTTCTTGTCCTGTTGTTCTTTCATGTACCTCTGGGTTAGCAGGGTTTTCAAATTGAAGAGGAAGGAAGCCATTTCTTTCTGCAGCGATTGCTTCAGCTTTAGCGATGGCACCTTTCATTCCTTCACTTCCAGGAGTCAAAACGAGTTCAGCTCCATAGGCTTGGATGATTTTACGACGTTCCACACTCATGGTTTCAGGCATGACAATCACAACTTTATAGCCTTTAGCTGCACCAACCCATGACAAGCCAATCCCTGTGTTTCCACTAGTTGCTTCGACAATGGTATCACCTGGTTTGATCAAGCCATCCGCTTCAGCTTTTTCAATCATGCTCAAAGCAATCCGGTCTTTAACAGATGATCCAGGGTTGAAGGCTTCGAGTTTTACATAGACATCTGCAGCTCCTTCAGGAACAAGACGGTTCAATTTGACAATCGGAGTGTTCCCAATCAATTCTGTAATATTTTCATAAATAGCCATAATATACCTCAGTTCTAGGTTTTCTTGATACTAACAAGTATAGTCCCTTGTGGGAAGAATGTAAAATATAGAAATTTTATGGGTGTGATAAAAAAAAACTATCGTTGCCGATAGTATTTTTGATTAATTTTCTACAGAAAGTAGGGGTACTTCAACCTCACGAATTCCTTGATCTTCTATAAGGACTTTGCCATTGTAAAATTCGACTAAAGCTGCTGTGATAGAGCTTGTGTTGTCTTTATCCACAAAAATAGTTGTCATCACCTGATCTGTAAACATCGGATCTTGTTCCGCCAATTGATTGTCTTTTAAGAAATTAGCAAATTCTTGGTATTGGGAATAAGAAAGTGTGATCCCAAGAACCACTTGCTCTTTGATTTCTACCAGTCCAATCTCTCGAACTGCTTGAGCCACACTTCCAGCATATGCACGAATCAGACCGCCAGCACCCTAATTTAATGCCTCCAAAATAGCGGGTAACCACGACGCAACTATTAGTGATGCGATGTTTCTCCAAAACTCCTAACATCGGTACCCCAGCTGTTCCACTAGGCTCTCCATCGTCACTGGTCCGTTTGATATCACTTTGTTCTCCAATGATGAAAGCAGAGCAGTTATGTGTAGCTTTATAGTGTTCCTTTTTGATGGCATTGATAAAATCTCTAGCTTCCTCTTCAGAGGAGACACGCTTGACATGACAAATGAATTTTGATTTTTTGATTTCTTCTTGAACAGTACCGTTCTCTTTAAATGTAACATATTCCATATTCTTATTTTACAAAAAAAGAATGATTTTCTCCAACTTTTGCGAATTAATAAGTATGAAGATAGAAGATTCTTATGGAAGGCTCTTAACAGAGAGTCAAATGACAAATGATCTAAAAGAAATTGCCCAAGAACTTCCTACTATAGAAAAACAAAATGGAAGGTACCAATGTTTTCGATGTGGCAGTATGATTGATCAAAAACTTTGGAAGTTGAGTGAAGAGGTACTGTATTGTAGAGCCTGTATCCAATTGGGAAGGATCCGGAGTGATCAAAAACTTTATGCTATTGCACAGCATGACTTTGAAGGACAGGAGGTGTTAAACTGGAAAGGAACCTTGACTTCCTATCAACAAGAGGTATCTGATGGTCTCATCCAAGCAGTTAAGGAAGGGGGAAATGCCTTGGTACATGCTGTGACAGGAGCTGGGAAAAACGGAAATGATGTACCAGGTTGTAGCAACAGCGATCAAGAGAGGAAAAGCAGTCTGTATTGCTACCCCAAGAATCGATGTCTGTATCGAACTGTACGGAAGGATGAAGGAAGATTTTTCCTGCCCCATCTCTTTGCTTCATGGAGAATCGGAACCCTATTTTAGAACGCCTTTGGTAATCGCAACAACCCACCAATTGCTAAAGTTTTATCAGGCCTTTGATCTCCTTATTATAGATGAGGTAGATGCTTTTCCCTATGTGGACAATCCAATCTTATATAAAGCAGCTCAGAATGCGATAAAAAAAGAGGGGAATACGCTATATTTAACAGCAACCTCTACAGATGAGTTAGATAAAAAGGTCAAGAAAAAAGAAATCATTCGTTATAGTCTTCCAAGAAGATTTCATGGGAACCCACTAGTGGTCCCTGAAATAAAATGGGTGCCGAAAATTAGAGAAAAAATAGAAAAAGGAAGAATCCCTTACGAACTATTGCAACTGATCAAGAAACAAAGACAGACTCACTACCCATTGTTAATCTTTGTATCTGAAATAGAATTAGGACAACAATTTACTGAGAACTTAAAAAAATACTTTCCCAAAGAAACAGTAGGTTTTGTATCCTCACAGACAACAGACCGTCTACGAATGGTAGAAGAGTTTAGAAACAGAGCCATAACCATGCTAGTCTCGACAACAATTTTAGAAAGAGGAGTGACCTTTCCGTTTGTAGATGTCTTTGTTTTAGAAAGTAATCACAAATTATTTACTAAAAGTGCACTCGTACAAATTTCAGGAAGGGTCGGTCGAAGTAAAGAAAGACCAACAGGTAAACTACTTTTTCTATCAGATGGCATAACACGAGAAATGAAAAAAGCGATCAAAGAAATAAAGGAAATGAATCAGGAGGCTGGATTTTGAAAGAATGTTTGCTTTGTACTAAAGAGTTGAAAACTGGTGAACATTTCACAGACCTTATTTTTATGAATCAACAAGAAGAATGGATTTGTAAAGAATGCAAAGAAGACTTCGAACAAATTGGCGAAATCCATTGTCCTAGATGTTATAAAGATAAGGAGGAGAAAGTATGTAAAGATTGCGAATACTGGATACAAAAGGGGAATATGGTCGAACATGAAGCATTATATAGATATAATGCAGCAATGAAGGACTATTTCAAGCGATATAAATTTGAAGGAGATCGTTTATTAGGAATGGTATTTGCATGTGACATCAAAAAAGCCTTGAAAAAGTATAAGCTATACGATAATACCGACTCCAATTAGCCATGAAAAAAAGCAGGAGAGAGGATTCAATCAAGTATCAACTATATTAGATTTTGCAGAAATAAAGTACAACAGTCTATTCCAAAAAGAAGACAGCTTAGCCCAATCAAAAAAAACAAGAGAAGAAAGATTAAAAACCTCTCAACACTTTCAATTAAAAGGAGAAGTTTCAGAAAAGCAGAAATATCTTATCTTGGATGATATCTACACAACGGGCAAAACAATCGAATTAATGAAGCGCCTACTAATTGAAAAAGGTGTGAAAGAAATAAAGACATTTTCAATCGCAAGGTAAAAAAAGATTTGCAAAAACTTTATGAAAGCGTTATAATATACATATAAATAAAAACATAATGTTTAGAAAGTAGGTACTAATATGATTAAATATAGTATCCGTGGTGAAAACCTAGAAGTAACAGAAGCCATTCGCGACTATGTCGTTTCTAAACTCGAAAAGATTGAAAAATATTTTCAGGCAGATCAAGAGCTGGATGCTCGAGTAAACTTAAAAGTTTACCGTGAAAAGACCGCAAAAGTAGAAGTAACCATTCCGCTTGGATCTATCACGCTTCGTGCAGAAGATGTTTCTCAAGATATGTACGGTTCAATTGATCTGGTTGTAGATAAAATTGAACGTCAAATTCGTAAGAATAAAACAAAAATCGAAAAGAAATCGTGTTAAATCTGGTGCAGGTAAATTGTTTACCGATGCAGTTGTAGAAGAAGCAACCACCACAGAAAAAGTTGTTCGCTCAAAAACAATTGATCTAGAACCGATGGATATAGATGAAGCGATCCTTCAAATGGATCTATTGGCACACGACTTCTTCATTTATCGTGATGCAGAAGACAACACAACAAATGTCATCTACCGTAGAGAAGATGGAGACATCGGTCTATTGGAAGTAAAAAGAATAGAGATCAAATAAGAGATTGAAAACATCAATTAAAATATAGAGGAATCAGGGGGCATCTTTGCTCCTGATTTTTTTATGTAAACAAAAAAAGTAAAAAAACTTTCAAAAAAAAAAAAATTTAAAAAAAGTGTTGACAGTAAGGAGAGGTCATGATATACTAATATAGTTGTCGCGAGAGAGCGACAAAGACCTTTGAAAACTGAACAAGACGAACCAATGTGCAGGGCACTACAACTGAAGTTGTAGTAACTGAACAATAAAAAACAATAAATCTGTCAGTGACAGAATGAGTTTAAGACAAACAATTATTTTAATGAGAGTTTGATCCTGGCTCAGGATGAACGCTGGCGGCGTGCCTAATACATGCAAGTAGAACGCTGAAGCTTGGTGCTTGCACCGAGCGGAAGAGTTGCGAACGGGTGAGTAACGCGTAGGTAACCTGCCTCTTAGCGGGGGATAACTATTGGAAACGATAGCTAATACCGCATAAAAGTCGACATTGCATGATGTTGACTTGAAAGGTGCAACTGCATCACTAAGAGATGGACCTGCGTTGTATTAGCTAGTTGGTGAGGTAACGGCTCACCAAGGCGACGATACATAGCCGACCTGAGAGGGTGATCGGCCACACTGGGACTGAGACACGGCCCAGACTCCTACGGGAGGCAGCAGTAGGGAATCTTCGGCAATGGACGGAAGTCTGACCGAGCAACGCCGCGTGAGTGAAGAAGGTTTTCGGATCGTAAAGCTCTGTTGTAAGAGAAGAACGAGTGTGAGAGTGGAAAGTTCACACTGTGACGGTAACTTACCAGAAAGGGACGGCTAACTACGTGCCAGCAGTACCATGGTAATACGTAGGTCCCGAGCGTTATCCGGATTTATTGGGCGTAAAGCGAGCGCAGGCGGTTAGATAAGTCTGAAGTTAAAGGCTGTGGCTTAACCATAGTACGCTTTGGAAACTGTTTAACTTGAGTGCAGAAGGGGAGAGTGGAATTCCATGTGTAGCGGTGAAATGCGTAGATATATGGAGGAACACCGGTGGCGAAAGCTACTCTGGTCTGTAACTGACGCTGAGGCTCGAAAGCGTGGGGAGCAAACAGGATTAGATACCCTGGTAGTCCACGCCGTAAACGATGAGTGCTAGGGTGTTGGGTCCTTTCCGGGACTCAGTGCCGCAGACTAACGCATTAAGCACTCCGCCTGGGGAGTACGACCGCAAGGTTGAAACTCAAAGGAATTGACGAGTACTGCACAAGCGGTGGAGCATGTGGTTTAATTCGAAGCAACGCGAAGAACCTTACCAGGTCTTGACATCCCTCTGACCGCTCTAGAGATAGAGCTTTCCTTCGGGACAGAGGTGACAGGTGGTGCATGGTTGTCGTCAGCTCGTGTCGTGAGATGTTGGGTTAAGTCCCGCAACGAGCGCAACCCCTATTGTTAGTTGCCATCATTCAGTTGGGCACTCTAGCGAGACTGCCGGTAATAAACCGGAGGAAGGTGGGGATGACGTCAAATCATCATGCCCCTTATGACCTGGGCTACACACGTGCTACAATGGCTGGTACAACGAGTCGCGAGTCGGTGACGGCAAGCTAATCTCTTAAAGCCAGTCTCAGTTCGGATTGTAGGCTGCAACTCGCCTACATGAAGTCGGAATCGCTAGTAATCGCGGATCAGCACGCCGCGGTGAATACGTTCCCGGGCCTTGTACACACCGCCCGTCACACCACGAGAGTTTGTAACACCCGAAGTCGGTGAGGTAACCTTTTAGGAGCCAGCCGCCTAAGGTGGGATAGATGATTGGGGTGAAGTCGTAACAAGGTAGCCGTATCGGAAGGTGCGGCTGGATCACCTCCTTTCTAAGGAAAAGGAACCCTGTACGTTGGTCTTGTTTAGTTTTGAGAGGTCTTGTGGGGCCTTAGCTCAGCTGGGAGAGCGCCTGCTTTGCACGCAGGAGGTCAGCGGTTCGATCCCGCTAGGCTCCATTAACACTATAGTAGTGTTAAGCTTGAACATTGAAAATTGAATATCTATATCAAATAGTAACAAGAAAATAAACCGAAACGCTGTAAATATTTAAAGAGTTTAGGTCGCAAGACCAAAAATAAGGTTAAGTTAATAAGGGCGCACGGTGGATGCCTTGGCACTAGAAGCCGAAGAAGGACGTGACAAACGACGAAATGCTTTGGGGAGCTGTAAGTAAGCGACGATCCAGAGATGTCCGAATGGGGGAACCCACTAGCTAATGGCTAGTACTCCTATCTGTTAAGGATAGGTAGAGGAAGACGCAGTGAACTGAAACATCTAAGTAGCTGCAGGAAGAGAAAGCAAAAGCGATTGCCTGAGTAGCGGCGAGCGAAACGGCAGGAGGGCAAACCGAAGAGTTTACTCTTCGGGGTTGTAGGACTGCAATGTGGACATAAAGAGTATAGAAGAATGACATGGGAAGGTCAGCCAAAGAGAGTAAGAGCCTCGTAATCGAAATAGTCTTTATACCTAGCAGTATCCTGAGTACGGCGGGACACGAGAAATCCCGTCGGAATCTGGGAGGACCATCTCCCAACCCTAAATACTCTCTAGTGACCGATAGTGAACCAGTACCGTGAGGGAAAGGTGAAAAGCACCCCGGGAGGGGAGTGAAATAGAACCTGAAACCGTGTGCCTACAACAAGTTCGAGCCCGTTAATGGGTGAGAGCGTGCCTTTTGTAGAATGAACCGGCGAGTTACGATATGATGCGAGGTTAAGTTGAAGAGACGGAGCCGTAGGGAAACCGAGTCTGAATAGGGCGCATTAGTATTATGTCGTAGACCCGAAACCATGTGACCTACCCATGAGCAGGTTGAAGGTGAGGTAAAACTCACTGGAGGACCGAACCAGGGCACGTTGAAAAGTGCTTGGATGACTTGTGGGTAGCGGAGAAATTCCAAACGAACTTGGAGATAGCTGGTTCTCTCCGAAATAGCTTTAGGGCTAGCGTCGACATTAAGATTCTTGGAGGTAGAGCACTGTTTGGGTGAGGGGTCCATCCCGGATTACCAATCTCAGATAAACTCCGAATGCCAAAGAATTATGGTCGGCAGTCAGACTGCGAGTGCTAAGATCCGTAGTCGAAAGGGAAACAGCCCAGACCACCAGCTAAGGTCCCAAAATAATTGTTAAGTGGAAAAGGATGTGGGGTTGCACAGACAACTAGGATGTTAGCTTAGAAGCAGCTATTCATTCAAAGAGTGCGTAATAGCTCACTAGTCGAGTGACCCTGCGCCGAAAATGTACCGGGGCTAAAACAATTTACCGAAGCTGTGGATACCTTTATAGGTATGGTAGGAGAGCGTTCTATGTGTGGAGAAGGTGTACCGTGAGGAGCGCTGGAACGCATAGAAGTGAGAATGCCGGTATGAGTAGCGAAAGACAGGTGAGAATCCTGTCCACCGTAAGACTAAGGTTTCCAGGGGAAGGCTCGTCCGCCCTGGGTTAGTCGGGACCTAAGGAGAGACCGAAAGGTGTATCCGATGGACAACAGGTTGATATTCCTGTACTAGAGTATGTAGTGAAGGAGGGACGCAGTAGGCTAACTAAAGCGTGCGACTGGAAGTGCACGTCTAAGCAGTGAGGTGTGAATTGAGTTAAATGCTTAATTCTATAACATTGAGCTGTGATGGGGAGCGAAGTTTAGTAGCGAAGTTAGTGACGTCACACTGCCAAGAAAGCTTCTAGCGTTAATCATACTCTACCCGTACCGCAAACCGACACAGGTAGTCGAGGCGAGTAGCCCTCAGGTGAGCGAGAGAACTCTCGTTAAGGAACTCGGCAAAAATGACCCCGTAACTTCGGGAGAAGGGGTGCTGGCTTTGAGTCAGCCGCAGTGAATAGGCCCAAGCAACTGTTTATCAAAAACACAGCTCTCTGCTAAATCGTAAGATGATGTATAGGGGGTGACGCCTGCCCGGTGCTGGAAGGTTAAGAGGAGTGCTTAGAGGTAACTCGAAGGTATGAATTGAAGCCCCAGTAAACGGCGGCCGTAACTATAACGGTCCTAAGGTAGCGAAATTCCTTGTCGGGTAAGTTCCGACCCGCACGAAAGGCGTAATGATTTGGGCACTGTCTCAACGAGAGACTCGGTGAAATTTTAGTACCTGTGAAGATGCAGGTTACCCGCGACAGGACGGAAAGACCCCATGGAGCTTTACTGCAGTTTGATATTGAGTGTCTGTGCCACATGTACAGGATAGGTAGGAGCCATAGAGATCGGGACGCCAGTTTCGATGGAGGCGATGTTGGGATACTACCCTTGTGTTATGGCCACTCTAACCCGGTAGGTTAATCATCTACGGAGACAGTGTCTGACGGGCAGTTTGACTGGGGCGGTCGCCTCCTAAAAGGTAACGGAGGCGCCCAAAGGTTCCCTCAGAATGGTTGGAAATCATTCGCAGAGTGTAAAGGTATAAGGGAGCTTGACTGCGAGAGCTACAACTCGAGCAGGGACGAAAGTCGGGCTTAGTGATCCGGTGGTTCCGCATGGAAGGGCCATCGCTCAACGGATAAAAGCTACCCTGGGGATAACAGGCTTATCTCCCCCAAGAGTTCACATCGACGGGGAGGTTTGGCACCTCGATGTCGGCTCGTCGCATCCTGGGGCTGTAGTCGGTCCCAAGGGTTGGGCTGTTCGCCCATTAAAGCGGCACGCGAGCTGGGTTCAGAACGTCGTGAGACAGTTCGGTCCCTATCCGTCGCGGGCGTAGGAAATTTGAGAGGATCTGCTCCTAGTACGAGAGGACCAGAGTGGACTTACCGCTGGTGTACCAGTTGTCTCGCCAGAGGCATCGCTGGGTAGCTATGTAGGGAAGGGATAAACGCTGAAAGCATCTAAGTGTGAAACCCACCTCAAGATGAGATTTCCCATAACTATATGTTAGTAAGAGCCCTGAGAGAAGATCAGGTAGATAGGTTAGGAGTGGAAGTTGTGTGAGCAATGGAGCGGACTAATACTAATAGCTCGAGGACTTATCCAAAGAGTCAGAAGATATTGACAAAGTTAGGTTTAGTTTGTTAGAATATAGATATTCAATTTTGAATGTTTAAACATTCAGAGTTAAGTGACGATAGCCTAGGAGATACACCTGTACCCATGCCGAACACAGCAGTTAAGCCCTAGAACGCCGGAAGTAGTTGGGGGTTGCCCCCCTGTGAGATAAGGAAGTCGCTTAGCAAGAGATTGAGCCTAGATGATCTAGGCTCATTTGGGAGTTTAGCTCAGCTGGGAGAGCATCTGCCTTACAAGCAGAGGGTCAGCGGTTCGATCCCGTTAACTCCCATAGGTCCCGTAGTGTAGCGGTTATCACGTCGCCCTGTCACGGCGAAGATCGCGGGTTCGATTCCCGTCGGGACCGTTAGGATAATGAAAATTATTTTAAGACTCGTTAGCTCAGTTGGTAGAGCAATTGACTTTTAATCAATGGGTCACTGGTTCGAGCCCAGTACGGGTCATATTTTGCGGGTTTGGCGGAATTGGCAGACGCACCAGATTTAGGATCTGGCGCTTTACGGCGTGGGGGTTCAAGTCCCTTAACCCGCATAGAAGAATAATAATGAGCCGGCTTAGCTCAGTTGGTAGAGCATCTGATTTGTAATCAGAGGGTCGCGTGTTCAAGTCATGTAGCCGGCATTTTTTTATATAAAGAAAGCGATGCGAACGTAGTTCAGTGGTAGAACACCACCTTGCCAAGGTGGGGGTCGCGGGTTCGAATCCCGTCGTTCGCTTGAGGAGGCCGGGGTGGCGGAACTGGCAGACGCACAGGACTTAAAATCCTGCGATTGGTAACGATCGTACCGGTTCGATTCCGGTCCTCGGCATAGATTTAGGTTGAAAGAAGCACCCTTAGCTCAACTGGATAGAGTACCTGACTACGAATCAGGCGGTTAGAGGTTCGACTCCTCTAGGGTGCATGGTCGTGAGACTATGTAAGAATAGAATAAGAAAGAGCACCCTTAGCTCAACTGGATAGAGTACCTGACTACGAATCAGGCGGTTAGAGGTTCGACTCCTCTAGGGTGCATAAGGCGAAAGCTTTAGATCGGGAAGTAGCTCAGCTTGGTAGAGTACTTGGTTTGGGACCAAGGTGTCGCAGGTTCGAATCCTGTCTTCCCGATAGTGTATTGAAAAAGTCTAATGATTGTCATTAGGCTTTTTTTGTAGGTGATTATCTTATTGCATTACAAGAAAAAAGAGCTTTCGCTCTTTCCAACTTTATTTATTTCGCAGTTCAACATAACGGTTATACCAAATTTTGATATATTCCTCAGAAAAGGGACCTTTGTTTTGGTTTATCCAATCTACTAGAACCTTAACATTTTCCTTTAAAATAAAATCGATGTCATCTGAATAGTGCATTTTTTCTTTATGCTGCTCGTATTCTTCCACATCTAACAATTTTTTTTCACCATTTGTAAAAACCTTGACATCGAGATCATAGTCGATATATTTTAAGGCTTCTTGGTCAATGTGAAATGGACTTGCTAGGTTACAGTAGTAAGACACACCATTGTCACGGATCATGGCGATGATGTTAAACCAATATTTTTTATGGAAATATACGATCGCTGGTTCACGTGTAATCCAACGTCTACCATCACTTTCAGTAACAAGTGTATGATCATTTACTCCAATAATTGCATTTTCGGTTATCTTTAATACCATGGTGTCACGCCATGTTCGGTGTAAACTGCCATCATGTTTATAACTTTGAATTGTAATAAAGTCGCCTTCTTTAGGTAGTTTCATAACTTACCAACTTTCTACAATCTAAGTATATCCTCTATATTGTATCATATTTTTTCAAATTTTTTCTTATTTTTCTATTATATTTCCAAATTGATTGTTTAAGATAGAATTATTCATCTAAGAAGTCCCTGATGGCTGATTTTATATCAGAATAGTCGTAGCCTTTTCTGGCCAGTGCTTGAGTCAAGCGTTGTTTGAGGTCATAGCCTTCATATTTTTTACTGTATTTACGGTATTGTTTTTCTAACTCTTTTAGAATGAGCTCATGTGTTGTTTCTTCATCTGTTTCGAGTTCGAGATTTTGTAAAGCTATTTGAGCTTGGTTGTACGCAAAGCCTTTTGAAATGAGTGCTTGGATGATTTTCGTTTCAATGGCTTTTAACGGATATTTACCTTGGTATTTTTTTAGGAGTTTTATTGCGGTACGGTCGATCACTTCTGAAAAATCATACTCTACAAGTATTTCTTGTAGGAGAGATTTTGGGACCCCTTTTTGTTGAATTTTTTGTTGTAATAAGGCAGGACCCTTATCGCCACTGAGAAGGTTGCCCTCTATCAAGTTTCTTGCATATTGACGATCATCTAACCACTTGTCTTCTTTTAGCTGTTGGACTACTTTATCAATAATGTCACTTTCAATCTCATATTTTGTGAGGTAGTCTCGGACTTCTGTTGTTGTCCGAGCTTTAAAAGAAAGATGGTAAAGGGCCAGGTTTTTACCATAGGAGTATTGAGCAAACTCTTGGATTTGTTTTAATTCCTCTTCACTGATTTCTTTATCTTTGGAAAGGAAATATTTGACGATGGTGTCTTCTGTAATATAAAGTTTTTGATCATTGTCTAATTCCAGGAGGTAGAGTCTTTTTTTCTTTTCTAGTTTTGTAATTTTCATGTTTTTATTATACCGAAAAATGTGTTAAGATAGGGATATGAACGTTAAAGTAAAACAAAAAATTCCTTTGAAAATTAAACGAATGGGAATTAACGGAGAAGGAATTGGCTTTTATAAAAAAACACTTGTCTTTGTGCCAGGCGCTTTGAAGGGAGAAGATATCTTCTGTCAAATTACAAGTGTCAAGAAAAATTTTGCGGAAGCCAAACTCCTATCTGTGAATAAGGCGTCTAAGTTTCGTGTGACGCCCATGTGTGATATCTATGAGACCTGTGGTGGTTGCCAAATCATGCATTTGAAGTATGACAAGCAACTGGAGTTTAAGACAGATTTATTGCAACAGGCCTTGAAGAAATTCTCACCTGAAGGCTTTGAGCAGTATGATATTCGGCCGACAATCGGAATGCAGGAGCCTCTTTATTATCGGGCCAAATTGCAATTTCAAACAAGGAAATTCAAGGGCCAGGTGAAGGCAGGACTCTATGCTCAAAATTCACATTATTTAGTTGAATTAAAAGATTGTTTGGTTCAAGATCCGGTTATTCAAGCTATCGCTAACGATCTAGCGGATTTATTGACCTATTATCAGATTCCGATTGCTGATGAACGAAAAGAACTGGGTGTCAGAACCATGATGATTCGACGGGCTCGAAAGTCTGGTCAAGTTCAGATCATTGTGGTCACCAGTCGTCAGATTAACGTAAAGAATTTGGTGGAAGACTTGGTTACGAAACACCCTGAGATTGTCACAGTTGCTGTTAATAAAAATACGTCTCGTTCCAGTGAGATATACGGGGAACAAACGCAGATTATTTGGGGAGAAGAGGCTATTTTGGAAGGTGTTTTGGATTATGAATTCTCCCTTTCTCCTCGAGCCTTTTACCAGTTGAATCCGGAACAAACCGAAGTATTATATAGTGAGGCGGTTAAGGCTTTAGATGTATCGCCAGAGGATCACCTGATTGATGCCTACTGTGGGGTTGGAACGATTGGGTTTGCTTTTGCTAATAGAGTGAAAAGTGTTCGGGGGATGGATATTATTCCTGAAGCGATTGAAGATGCCAAATACAATGCTAAACGGATGGGATTTGAGAATACCCACTATGAGGCTGGTACAGCAGAAGAGATCATTCCTCGCTGGTACCAAGAAGGCTATCGGGCTAATGCTGTGATCGTGGATCCACCTCGTACGGGCTTGGGTACAAAATTAATCGAGACCTTGTTGCACTATGCACCTGAAAAGATGGTCTATGTCTCTTGTAATGTCTCTACTTTGGCACGGGATTTAGTGGCTTTGACAAAGGTTTATCAGGTTGAATACATTCAATCAGTGGACATGTTCCCCCATACTGCAAGGACAGAAGCAGTTGTGAAATTAGTGAAGAAGTGAAAAAAGAAGAATGGATATTTGGGAAAAACTTTATCTTGAGGCGAAAGCTCTTTATGCGCCTCAAGAGGTTTCAGATTTTGTCTATGCTCGACATGTGGTTGCTGCTGTTGAGGCTGCAGATGGTCAGATTTTTACGGGCTTTGTATGGAAGGAACTTGCGGCGTCTTTCATTTATGTGCCGAACGAGCAGCTCTCTTTAACATGTATCAACAATCAGGACAGACCAAGGTCAGGCGCATTATTGCTTTTCGAGACAAGCCTCCTTATGGAGAAGGTTCAGGGATGCCTTGTGGGGCCTGTCGTGAATTTCTCCTTGAGCTAAATGCAGAGAATCGTCATCTAGAATTCATGGTGGATTATGCAAGTCGTAAGACCATTACTTTAGGAGAGCTGATGCCTCTTTGGTGGGGCGAAGCACGGGCTCGTCAGATAGAGAATAAAGGGAATGAGTAGAGGAAATAAATAAATGGACAATATAATTGATGTATCGATTCCAGTTGCTCAAGTCATTGATCAACATCCGGAAGTATTGGACTTGTTGGTGGAGTTGGGCTTTAAACCCTTAGCCAATCCGATCATGCGCAATACAGTTGGGCGCAAGGTTTCTTTGAAACAAGGATCAAAATTAGAAGGTACTCCTATGGAGAAGATTGTGCGAACACTAGAGGCTAATGGCTATGAAGTGGTGGGGCTAGACTAATGAGTGATGAACGAATTCACGTCTTAAGAGATATCTTATTAGAGCTTCATCATGGAGCTTCCCCTGAATCGGTTCAGGAACGGTTTGATGCGACCTTTGCAGGAGTTTCTGCGATTGAGATCTCTCTTATGGAGCATGAACTGATGAATTCAGATGCAGGGGTTACTTTTGAAGATGTTATGGAGCTTTGTGATGTCCATGCCAATCTCTTTAAGAATGCTGTTCAAGGGGTCGAAGTAGCAGATACTGACCACCCGGGCCATCCTGTTCAAATCTTTAAACAGGAGAATCTAGCCCTTCGTGCGGCTATGATGCGGGTACGTCGTTTGCTAGACAATTATGAGACAACCGATGATCCTGAGATGATTCAGGAGATTCAGAAGGGCTTGTTACGTCAGCTGGGTTTGGTGGGTCAATTTGACCGGCATTACCGTCGTAAGGAAGAGTTGATGTTTCCGATTATGGAAAAATATGGGCATGATTCCCCACCAAAAGTGATGTGGGGAGTGGATGACCAGATTCGGGAACTCTTTGCGAAAGCTTTGGATGCGGCCAAGGAACTGCCGGATTCTGGCATCTTAGAAGTCAAAGAGCTCTTTGAAGCCTTTGCGCAAGAGTTTGAGGCCATGATCTTTAAGGAAGAGTCGATTCTCTTGATGATTTTGCTGGAGTCCTTTACCCAGGATGACTGGCTCTCCATTGCAGAAGAAAGTGATGCTTATGGTTATGCCATTATTCTCCCAAGTGAGAAATGGGTGCCAAAACGTGTTGATTTCAAGGAGGAAGCGTCGAAAGAGTCAGAGAGTCCAACTGAACCACTTCCTTCTTCAAAAGGAGATGAGCAACGTCAGGTCATTGAGACTCCTGAGGGGCAGTTGACCATTACCTTCACGCCTAAGAAAAAAGAAGAGAGCTTCGATCGCAAGCAACCACAAGCTTTTGGCCATGGCTTTCTATCGGTGGAGCAAGCGAATTTAATCTTGAATCATTTGCCGATGGAGATCACCTTTGTCAATAAGGATGATATTTTCCAATATTACAATGATGCTGCACCTTTTGAAGAAATGATTTTTAAGAGGACGCCATCACAGGTAGGACGCAATGTTGAGCTGTGTCACCCTCCGAAATACTTGGAGAAGGTCAAAGTGATTATGCAAGGGCTTCGTGAAGGGAAAAAAGACAAGTATGAAATGTGGTTCAAATCAGAATCGCGTGGAAAATTTGTCCATGTCACCTATGCAGCCGTGCGTGATGAAGCTGGAGACTTTCAAGGTGTCTTGGAATATGTTCAGGACATTCAAGCTTATCGGGAGATCGATACGGATTTTTATAGAGGAATGGAGTAAAGATGAGTTACGAAACAGAGTTTATGAAGGAGTTTGAGGAGTGGATCAAGACTCAAGTCATGATCAATGAAATGGCTCTCGAAGAAAGTAAGAAGGTTTTTGATGAAGACCAGGATGAGCGAGCTAAAATAGCCATGATTCGCTATGAAAGCCGTTTGGACGCTTATCAGTTCTTGCAAGGGAAGTTTGAAAATTTCCATGCTGGAAAAGGATTTCATGATTTACCAGATGGCTTCTTTGGTGAAAGAAAATACTAGAAGGTGATTATTGAAGGCGTTTTACTAGCTAGATTTACCTGAAAATCGAGCAATGACTTGATTTTTTAGGGGATTGTGTTACAATAAAAAAGTTGAAATGACATCAACGGATTATTGAATGGAATAATGGTGATGAAACCTTGTTGCCTTAGGGATTGATCACTGAATTTAGGAGGAAAAATGGCAAAGAAGAACGTAAACCGTGCGAAACAATACAAACATCAAAATAGACATCTTTTGAAAAAAGCTGTCGCAACTGTAACTGCAGCTGTGAAAGAAGCACCTAAAAAGGTTGAGAAAGCTACAAAAGCAGTGGCGAAAGAAGTGAAACAAGTGGCTTCTTCAGTGGAAGAATTTGCTGCAAGTTTGGAAGGTGTGGCACTTGATCGTGCGCAAACATTCTATGATGAAGGTATTCGCTCTGTTGCGGACTTCGCAAACTGGACAGAAAAAGAGTTGTTGGCCCTTAAAGGAATCGGTCCAGCTACGATCAAGAAATTGCAAGAACTAGGCGTTAAATTTAAATAATTGCTTTTATGATTTCTTGCTATTTCCAGGAAAACTTGCTAAAATGAACCTATTAGAGGTGTTTTGAATCCCACATTTTACAGAAAGTGGCGGTGCTGAGAAGTCCACAAATGTGTCAAAACTGGTTGCTAATGGATAAAAATGAAATAATAATGTCTTTTTGTTTTAAAGACGAGAGATGCGAGCTCTGCCCGAAATTGGGTGGTACCGCGGATCAACACATTCGTCCCTGTCAGATTAATGACAGGGACGATTTTTCTTTTACACCCCTAGCCAAAGGAGGTTGTCATGAAACAATCTTTTAACACCAGTAAACTCTACTATGGTTTTCCTATCTTCATCTTGGGGTATCAGGACCAGAACTTTGAGCACAATATCACAACCTGCAGTTCCTCTTATAGTCTGGGAGATTGGCTGGTCATCGGTGTTGGTGCTGAGGAAAATGCGGCAGACCAGATTAAGCATTATCAACAGTTCACTGTGAACATCCCTGATGAAAACTTTATGCTGGAGATGGAGCAGGCTGGCTTTATCAGCCATCGGGAGAAGTTGGATCACTTAGGGCTGGACTATGAGATTTCTGAACGGACCCAGGCTCCGATTTTGGAGGCCTGTCCAGTCGTATTGGATTGCCAGGTAGATCGGATTATCGAGGAAGATGGCATTTGCCATATCTTTGCAAAGATTCTTGAGCGACTGGCTGATCCAGAGCTCTTAGATGATAAGGGGCATTTTAAAAATGACCGTTTTGCACCGACTTACTTTATGGGGGACGGCCATCAGCGCGTTTATCGTTATCTGGACGACCGAGTCGACCCCATGGGAAGCTTTATGAAGAAAGCGAGGAAGAAGAATGACAAGAGCTGAACTGCCAGAACGAATCGAAACGGAGCGTCTGGTCTTACGAGTCCGAACAGTGGCGGATGCTGAGGACATCCATGCCTACGCCAGTCTTCCAGAAGTCTCTTACCCAGCAGGCTTTCCACCCGTCAAGACCTTGGAAGACGAGATCTATTATCTAGAGCATATCCTTCCCGATCGCAATCAAAAAGAAAATCTTCCAGCTGGTTACGGCATTGTGGTCAAAGGAACCGATAGAATCATTGGCTCTGTTGACTTCAACCATCGCCACGAAGACGATGTGCTGGAGATTGGCTATACCTTGCACCCAGACTATTGGGGACGAGGATATGTCCCAGAAGCAACGCGAACCTTGATTGACTTAGGCTTTAAAGAATTGGGTCTTCACAAGATTGAACTGGTCTGCTTTGGCTACAATATCCAAGTCAACGCGTCGCTGAAAAACTCGGTTTCACTCTTGAAGCTCGCATAAGAGACCGCAAAGATGCTCAAGGTAACCGCTGTGACAGTCTGATATATGGCTTGCTGAAGAGTGAGTGGGAGGTGGATTGATGCATGTTTTCATCATTGGAGCTCCAGCTGCAGGGAAAATGACCATTGGTCAGGAACTTTCGAAACTCACCGGTGCGACTCTCTTTTTCAACCATCAACCCATTGATTTTGCACTCGAAATCTATCAGGATTTTACGGAAGAAATGTGGGAATTTGTTCGTAGCGTTAACTTTTCTTTTCTTGGAACAAGCGCTAGGCATCATCGGTCGGTGATTTTAACAGGTGTAACTGATTTTTCAAATCAATATCATCTGATGTATTTGAAGGATATTCAAGATTTATTAAATGAGTATCATCAAGAGATTCTCTTTGTTGAATTAGAAACGTCTCTTGAGGAGCGCTTACGTCGCAATCGGACGGAGAATCGGTTGAAATACAAACCCTTGAAACGGAATTTTGAGGTATCTGAAAGAGAAATTTTAGAGACTGATAAAACCAATCAACTTAATTCTCAAAAGCAACCGAGTGGTCTTCACCACTACCTGAAAATTGATAATACGAATCTGTCTGCAGAAGAAGTCGCAAAGCAGATTCAAGAAAAAATGAAAACAATAGAGAAAGGACACACACATGTCTAAAGAACTTTCACCAAAATACAATCCAGCTGAGGTTGAGGCTGGTCGTTACCAAAAATGGCTTGATGAGGATGTTTTTAAGCCTTCTGGCGATAAAAAGGCTAAGCCTTATTCAATCGTCATTCCACCACCAAACGTAACTGGGAAACTTCACCTTGGTCACGCTTGGGATACAACTCTTCAAGATATCATCATTCGTCAAAAACGGATGCAAGGTTTTGACACGCTTTGGCTTCCTGGTATGGACCATGCTGGGATTGCCACTCAAGCTAAAGTAGAAGCGCGTTTGGCTGAGGACGGCATCTCTCGTTATGACCTGGGGCGTGAGAAATTCCTCGATAAGGTTTGGGAATGGAAAGACGAGTATGCCACTACTATCAAGCAACAATGGGGCAAGATGGGGCTCTCTGTAGATTACTCTCGCGAGCGTTTCACTCTTGACGAAGGTCTTTCAAAAGCGGTTCGTAAAGTCTTTGTAGAGCTTTACAAAAAAGGTTGGATTTACCGTGGTGAATTTATCATCAACTGGGATCCAAAAGCTCGTACAGCCCTTTCTGATATCGAGGTTATTCACAAGGATGTCGAAGGTGCCTTCTACCACATGAACTACATGTTGGAAGACGGTTCACGTGCCCTTGAAGTAGCAACGACACGTCCTGAGACTATGTTTGGGGATACTGCCGTAGCGGTTAACCCAAATGATGACCGTTATAAAGACTTGATTGGTCAAAATGTTATCTTGCCAATCTTGAACAAGCCAATCCCAATCGTTGGTGATGAACACGCAGACCCTGAATTTGGTACTGGTGTGGTTAAAATCACTCCTGCCCATGACCCTAATGACTTCTTGGTTGGACAACGTCATAACTTGCCACAAGTCAACGTTATGAACGATGATGGTACTATGAATGAATTGGCTGGCGAATTCAACGGCATGGACCGCTTTGAAGCTCGTAAGGCTGTTATCAAGAAGTTAGAAGAAATTGGTGCTCTTGTTAAGATTGAGAAGATGACCCACTCAGTTGGTCACTCAGAGCGTACAGGGGTTATGGTTGAGCCACGTTTGTCTACGCAATGGTTCGTGAAGATGGATCAATTGGCTAAGAATGCCATTGCCAACCAAGACACAGACGATAAGGTAGAATTCTACCCACCTCGTTTCAACGATACCTTCCTTCAATGGATGGAAAATGTCCATGACTGGGTAATCTCACGTCAGCTCTGGTGGGGTCACCAAATCCCTGCTTGGTACAATGCTGAGGGTGAAATGTACGTTGGCGAAGAAGCGCCAGAAGGTGAAGGATGGAAACAAGATGAAGATGTCTTGGATACTTGGTTCAGTTCTGCCCTTTGGCCATTCTCAACTATGGGCTGGCCTGATGTCGACTCAGAAGACTTCAAACGTTACTTCCCAACGTCAACCTTGGTAACAGGGTACGACATCATCTTCTTCTGGGTGTCTCGTATGATCTTCCAATCATTGGAATTCACTGGTCGTCAGCCATTCCAAAATGTCCTTATCCACGGTCTCATTCGTGACGAGCAAGGACGCAAGATGTCTAAATCTCTCGGTAACGGGATTGACCCAATGGATGTTATCGAGAAATATGGTGCCGATGCCCTTCGTTGGTTCCTTTCAAACGGTTCTGCACCAGGTCAAGACGTGCGTTTCTCTTACGAGAAAATGGATGCGTCATGGAACTTCATTAACAAGATTTGGAACATCTCACGTTACATCCTCATGAACAATGAAGGTTTGACCTTGGAGGTGGCGCGTGAAAATGTAGCTAAAGTGGCTGCTGGTCAAGCAGGTAACGTGACAGACCGCTGGATTCTCCATAACCTTAAAGAAACGATCGGTAAGGTCACTGAAAACTTTGACAAGTTTGAATTCGGTGTGGCTGGTCACATCCTCTACAACTTCATCTGGGATGAGTTTGCGGACTGGTATGTTGAGTTGACTAAGGAAGTGCTTTACAGTGATAATGAGGACGAAAAAGTCATCACTCGTTCGGTTCTTCTTTACACCTTGGATCAAATCTTGCGTCTCCTTCATCCAATCATGCCATTTGTGACTGAAGAAATCTATGGCCAAATCTCTGAAGGAACGATCGTGACTGCGGAATACCCAGTGGTTCGTCCAGAGTTTGAAAACGAAGAAGCAGCAGCCGGCGTTGAAGCTCTTAAAGATGTGATTCGCTCTGTTCGTAACTCACGTGCAGAAGTGAACGTAGCGCCAAGCAAACCAATCACTATCTTGATTAAGACAAGCGACAGCAAGCTTGATGCCTTCTTCAATGACAACGTTAACTACATCAAACGCTTCACCAACCCAGAACACTTGGAAATTGCAGCAGATGTAGAGGTACCTGATTTGGTTATGTCAAGCATCATCACAGGTGCAGAAATCTACTTGCCACTCGCTGACCTTCTCAATGTCGAAGAAGAATTGGCTCGTCTTGAAAAAGAATTGGCCAAATGGCAAAAAGAACTGGATATGGTCGGTAAGAAGCTCTCTAACGAACGCTTCGTAGCCAATGCCAAACCAGAAGTCGTCCAAAAAGAACGCGACAAACAAGCCGACTACCAAGCCAAATACGACGCAACCGTAGCACGGATTGATGAGATGAAGAAGCTGGTGAAATAAAGGAGAGAATCAAGATGGAAATTAATCATCTAGGTCCTATAAAAAAGGCAAATGTTGAGTTATCAGATGGAATGATCTTTATTGGTCCCAATAATTGCGGAAAGACCTATCTAACTTATAGTTTATATGCTATTTTGAACGTAATAAATGATGTCAACTGTAATTTTTATAACAGATGAAGTAGCTCAGGAATTAATTGATAGTGGAACGGTAACTTTGGAATTGTCCCTATTAAAAAAATAAGTTGGCAAATAGTGTACTAAAAAAATACATGATATAAATAAAAAAATGATTTACCTGAATATTTTAATATTTCAGCGAGCAACTTTAAAGATACAGTCGTTAAAAATTTCAAGTAAAGAATTGTTGGATACTATTGAACTACTTTTTAAAGATAAAGAAAAAAATCAAATAATGCCCCTCTTCCTTTACAAAAAAACATTTATTTTTGGGTCACATCTGAAATTTCAAGTGATGAAAAGAATGTGAAGCTTAATCTTAGTTTTGATTTTACTGAGTCTGAAATTAATAGTTCACAAATTGATATTGAAAAACGTAAAAGATATATTAAATTATTTCACTATTCGCAGATTATTATTTAAAAATTAACAATATTCTTTATATACCAGCTGAAAGAAATGGTTTAAATGTCTTTAGGAAAGAATTACTAGCGTCTCGTTCTTCTATTTTTTTTGATGGTGTTTCAACAAATAAGAGAATATCAAAAATATCCTCGTCCAATTTCCGATTATTTAAAATTATTTAAATATGATTGATATTAATAGCTTTTTTTGATAACTCTGATTTGGATTTATATAATTTTCTTTCCGAAAAATATTATAAAGGGTAAATTTGAAAAGGTGAATGATGATATTTTCTTCCGCCAATTTTTATAGAAAAGATAGACGTGGATTAAAAATATATTAGGAAAAAAATATTCCTTTTCAGGTAGCATCATCATCTGCAAAAATCTTTATATGGGTTAGACATATATTTTGAGCATTTAGTATCAAATGGAGATATCTTATTCATTGATGAACCAGAAATGAACTTAGATCCTAGTTCCCAAGCTAATATGGCAACCTTTTTAAAATCGTTGTATTGAATTTGGTGTTAAAGTAATTATCTCAACCCATTCGTATAATTTAGTTCGAGAATTTGTTAATATCTCATTGAAAGAAGCCCCTGGTAGAATTAATCTATTTGAATATGATGACATGAAAGAAACATTTTGTAAAAAAAGATGTACAAAAAAAGTTGAGTCACTTCCTACTTTTGATAGAATTCAAGAAAAAGTTAATAGATGATTACTTTGATATTATTGAACAAATGGAGGATGATAATGACACTTTCTCAGAAACTATTGAATAATATAAATAGTCGATATGTTTCTCAAAAAAATACTACAAGAGACATTATATTAAAAAGAGACAAAGAAAAAAATTATTCAATTACAATACGTATCAGTGGAAATAGTAATGTTATATTGATAAAAAAATATTGAAGATTTAAAACAAAGAGATTTACCTTATACTTATGGGAGATTTATGCCCAAAGATTGTGATTATATATTGATACGAGAAGATAAAAAAAGAAATATTCTTTTTTTAGAGTTAAAATCGGAATCTCCAAAGCGTTTTTAAGCAACAAAAAGATGAAATAATCTCCCAATTATATTCAGGAGAAGAGTGGATAAAGCATTTAATCTTTTGTTCTGTTCCTGATTTTTTTGCCAAATTGATGATTATAAAAAAAGTATTTTATCGCGATAAACAAAAAAAGTCTATGAATAAATGTATAACTGAACTAACTTATGAAGAGAATGGAAGAAAATTTACATTTTGGAATGGTCGTACTTTTAATTTATCGGAATTTAAATAAAATTTCTAGAAACAAATTTTAGAGTATGTGCAGTGTTTATGATACTTTCAACTTAGAAAATTGAAATATTTTTGTGTAAGCTAAAAAAAGTCAATATTTTAGAAAGTAGGTAACTACATGACAAATTCTGTAAGTTCGAACCGCTCTGAGAAGTACAACATTGCAGCCTTCTTCTCAGGTGTTGGGGGAATTGAGTTGGGATTTGAACAGACCAACGAGTTCAGAGTGGTGTATGCCAATGAATTTGATAAGTATGCGCGTCAGACTTATCGTTTAAATTATCCAAATACGCATTTGGATAGTCGTGATATTCATGCGGTGCAGCCGGAAGACATTCCAGCTGAGCGCGTGGATGTGATTATGGGAGGTTTCCCTTGTCAGGCCTTTAGTATTGCGGGTTATCGCAAGGGCTTTGATGATGATCGAGGCGATCTTTTCTTCGAATTGCTTCGCATGATTGAGGGGTGCAAACCTCGCGCTATTTTCATCGAAAACGTTAAGAACATGGTCGGTCATGACCATGGTAATACCTTCAAGGTTATTCGTGAGGCTTTGACTGAGAATAACTACTTTATCAAGTGGAAGGTTCTCAACGGGAAAGACTATGGGAATATCCCACAAAATCGTGAGCGGATCTACATTGTTGGTTTTGACACCAAAGAAGCATATGACTTATTTGAGTTTCCTGAGGAAATCAAGCTGACAACGACTTTGAGTGATGTTATTGATTTTGGTGCCAAGCCAGATGAGGCCTACTATTATCGAGAAGGAAAGCAGAATTTCTACGCTGACCTCAAGGCCAACGTGACTAGTCAAGATACGGTCTACCAGTGGCGTCGTCAATACGTTCGTGAGAATAAAAACGGCGTTGTTCCAACCTTAACGGCCAATATGGGAACAGGCGGACACAATGTCCCTCTGATCCTGACAGATAGTGGGGAGATTCGTAAGTTAACACCGAAGGAAACTTTCAATGTCCAAGGTTATCCAAAGACCTTTAAGTTGCCTGAGGGTGTTTCCAATGGTCAACTCTATAAACAGGCTGGAAATAGTGTGGTCGTCCCTGTAATTAAACGTATCGCAGAGCGGATTGCTTTTGCCCTTAATGAGAGCAATGGGCCGTCTCAACTGGATCGTTCAGGAAAATTTGCGATTATCTATACCAAGATGAATGGCCAGTTTGAAGGCCAGTCTTATGTGAAAGATTTTGTCTCCACTTATGAGGAAGCAGAGAAGAAGATTGCCTCCTATGAAGATGGTCTTGCCGTTTTATCAGACGAAGATTATTTCAGATTGGTAAAAAAACGTGGAAATTTTGAATTTTATAGTATTATTTAACGAATTATATAAGTAAGGGGACTAGTGAAAATCTAGTCTTCTTTTGATATACTTAAATAAGAAGTGAGGATTGAATGATGTGGGAAAACCTTAAACATGAACAAAAAGAAAAATACAAGACGCTCATTACCAACTTTGCTAGTCTGAGTGAGGCATTTTCTCAAAAGGCAGAAGCCGAAGATTCTAATGATCGAGAAAACTACGTTGCTCCGATAGTCAATTCAAAATTCCAAGAGACTGTTTTCCAAAAAGCTTTTCATGCTGTTGGTGAGGATATTGCCAACACCTCTTATGATGCTTCGCTGGTCGTTGATGAGCAACATAAGTATTTGGTTGGGATTAAATCCTTTGGTTTGGATTCAGGGGATCAAAAGATTGCTCAATTCAAGAAAGATTCACAGTCTTGGAATGAGTTATTGAGCGAAATTCGATTTCATGCTGATATTTCACCGGACAAGGAAACAGCTGATAAAGAAAATGATGCCCGCTATGAAAAACTGGCCCGTGAGATTGCGACCATACGAAATCAACGGATTGAATCTTCCAAAGCACTCATAAAGGGGTTTCATTCTGATTCTAGTCATGTAGAAGCCGTCTATCATGTCTTGATGCCGACCTCGAAAGGTCACAAACCTCAGATCCATGTAGGAGAGACGACTTATTTGCCCGTTGATCTAGACCATCTTAAGATTTTAGGCTCGACAACCAAGAACAATCCAACAAATTTCCGTTTCACAGATGGTCATCATGACTACAAATATACGGCTGCAGATAGTCAGCTCCATATGACCTTTAGGAATAAGGAGATTGTGGTTGATACTTGGGATGTGAATTATGTTGAAGATCCCTTTTATCTCTTTGAACACCTTCACTTATTGACCTCAGAAAAAAGTGATTCGGAGATTCTTGAGACGGTTTCTTGGGTGATCACAGACAAGCACGGAAATGTAGAAGAAAATTCAGGATTTAATGCCTTTAATGGTGGATCCAAGTTGGCCAAGAAGGATCGCTTGCCACGGATTTTAAAGATTCAGGACAAATTTAAAGACAGTCTCGCTCCAGAAGAACTAGCTTTTGTGACCTTTTCTTTAGAAGAAATCCTATTGAAAAAATGGTCTACCAAGGAAGAAAAAGCCCAGATGAAATCTATTCGCGATGACTTGATTCACTTTGTACACGAGACAGGGAATGAAAAACTAATCAAAGAAATTGAACAGCTGGTGTATCGTCCAGTCAGTGAAGTGTATATTCCTCTTCCAGATTCTAAACATTTTCATGAGGAGCGTCCAGACTTTTTTGGTAAAGATATTGGAAGGTTTGAGCCAGGTACAAGTAAACTTGTGCTCCCAAAAGAAGAACGGACCTTTAAGCTACGATTTTTATCATCAGGTGATGTGATTACGGCCTATATCAACCAAGAAGCTGGGAAGGCCATTCAATCAACTGATAAGCAAGAAATCCTTGGCAATTGGATCCTTCGTGGGGTCTTTCAGCTAAAAGACAGAGAGATCTTAACGGGTAAGAAACTGTCTCAGCTAGAAATCAATGGTATCCGTCTTTCCAAATTCAAAAACGGTGAAATTGGTATTGACTTCATCTGGATTGATGTGGACAATCCTCCTGCAGATGCGATTGGTTGGGTTGCGAAATAGAGAGTAAGAAACTATTCATAGGATTACAAAAACACCACCTCCTAGTCTTAGGGGTGGTGTTATGCTTTAGACCATTTTCCAGAAATAATCGATGATATAGGTCAGGCCGTAGGTGTAGATGACGAGGGTGATAGGTTTGCAGAGGATGATGATAGTCATGTAGCGTTTGAAGGTCATCTTCGTCAGACCTGCCAGCATACAGATGAAGTCAGCGGGACTAATGGGCCAGATCATCATGAAGATAAAGAAGCGATCGAACCGCTTTCCTTCATTGAGCCAGCCAATGTACTTGTCGTAGGTCTTCTGACTGACCATGGATTGGACGAATTTAGGCCCGTACATTCTCGCAAGGTGAAAGATAATGGCACAGCCAATGACAATTCCGATGTAATTGTAGATGGTCCCAATGATGTGGCCATAGATAAAGACACCAGCGACAGATGTCAGGGCACCAGGAATAATAGGGACTACTGTTTGAAGGATCTGAAGAAAGATAAATAGAGGAGGCCCGAAGATTCCGGCTTGCAAAATAAAAGCTGACAAGGTTTCTTTGGATTGAAGGATGCCAGAAAAGTAGGCCCAGATACAAAAGGCCAAGGTCCCAAGAGCCCCAATGATAGATGACCAATTAATGATGCGCTGGAGGAGAGGTGAGACCTCTTTTAAGCTTGTTTGTTTCATAAAAAATTCCGAGTTCTTTTTCTTCTACTATACCATGTTTTTGGAACTTTGTAAGGATTTTGTCTATTTTTTGAGTAGTGAAAGCGACCTGATTGGAGCCTGTCGCTGTTTTAGTCGTGAAGCGGGTGCAAAATGGGCCTTTTTATGCTACAATGAAAGGAGTATAAAAAATGGAGAAAAACGTGTCAATCGAAAATTACAAACCAGATTTTGCGGTGGAAGCAGCCTATGATCTCACCGTTGCAGACTTGAAAAAACAGGGTATCAAGGCGGTCCTTGTGGATTTGGATAACACCCTGATTGCTTGGAATAATCCGGATGGGACTCCTGAAATGCGCCAGTGGTTGCATGACCTTCGTGATGGAGGGATTCGGGTTATCGTGGTGTCTAATAATAGTCCCAAACGGGTCAAGCGCGCTGTTGAGAAATTTGATATTGACTATGAAGCTTGGTCGCTTAAGCCCTTTACCTTTGGGATTGATCGTGCCCTCAAACGTTTCCACTATGAGAAAAATGAAGTGGTCATGGTCGGGGATCAACTGATGACGGATATCCGGGCTGCCCATCGTGCAGGCATTCGTTCGATTTTGGTCAAGCCTTTGGTCGAGCATGACTCGATCAAGACGCAGATCAACCGGGCGCGTGAACGCCGTGTTATGAAGCAAATGGCCGAGAAATATGGTCCGATTGTATACAAAAAAGGAATTTAAGAATGGAAGAATTATTCTGTATTGGCTGTGGAGCCCCCATTCAGACAGAAAACAAAGAGGGACTAGGCTATACTCCCCAATCAGCTCTTGAAAAGGGTTTGGAAACAGGGGAAGTCTATTGCCAACGCTGTTTCCGTCTCCGTCACTACAATGAAATCACAGATGTGCATCTGACAGATGATGATTTCCTGAAATTGCTACACGAGGTAGGAGATAGTGATGCTCTCGTGGTCAATGTAGTCGATATTTTTGACTTTAATGGATCCGTCATTCCTGGCTTACCTCGCTTTGTAGCAGGAAATGATGTGCTTTTGGTCGGAAATAAAAAGGATATCTTGCCCAAGTCTGTCAAGGATAGCAAGGTGACCCATTGGTTGATGGAGCGAGCCCACGAAGAAGGCATGCGTCCTGTCGATGTGGTCCTCACCTCTGCCCAAAACAAGAGTGCTATCAAGGACTTGATGGAAAAGATTGAGCAACACCGCAAAGGCCGTGATGTCTACGTGGTGGGTGTGACCAATGTAGGGAAATCGACCCTCATCAATGCGATTATCCAAGAAATCACTGGAGACAAGGATATCATCACGACCTCTCGCTTCCCAGGGACGACACTGGACAAGATCGAAATCCCACTGGACGATGGATCCTACATCTACGATACACCAGGGATTATCCATCGCCACCAGATGGCTCACTACTTGACGGCGAAAAAAACCTCAAGTATGTCAGCCCTAAAAAGGAAATCAAGCCCAAGACTTATCAGCTCAATCCAGAGCAAACCCTCTTCTTGGGTGGCTTGGGACGTTTTGACTTTATCAAGGGAGAAAAGCAAGGTTTCACCGCCTTCTTTGACAACGAACTCAAGCTTCACCGAACCAAGCTAGAAGGAGCGACTGCCTTTTATGACAAGCATGTCGGTGGCTTATTAACTCCTCCTAATAGCAAGGAAAAAGAAGAATTCCCGCCCTTGGTTTCTCATGAGTTTACCATCAAGGATAAGACAGACCTGGTCATCTCAGGACTCGGCTGGATCCGCGTCAATGGAGAAGCCAAAGTAGCCGTCTGGGCACCAGAAGGCGTCGCCGTCGTTACCCGCAAAGCTATTATTTAAAAAAATATGAAATAGAATGATATATGAAGAGTGAACGAAGTGAGCTCAGAATAGAGATCGTTATTGCTGTGGTGAGTTGCCTAATCGATCGATTTTACTAAGGGCGAAAAATGGAGACTCAAGGCTCCATTTTGAGGTCATGGAACTCCATTTTGTCAAAGATGAGATCTTTGAAAAATTAGTTCCGGCCGTCCCCACCACTTAAAATAACGATCAAAAAAAAAGGAAGTAAAAAGCATGACATTAACATCTAAACAACGGGCTTTCCTCAACAGCCAAGCCCACAGCCTCAAACCCATTATCCAAATTGGGAAAAATGGGCTTAACGATCAAATCAAAACCAGTGTTCGTCAAGCGCTAGATGCTCGTGAACTGATCAAGGTGACCCTTCTTCAAAAATACGGATGAGAATATCCATGAAGTAGCAGAAATCTTGGAAGAAGAAATCGGTGTGGAAACGGTCCAAAAAGATTGGTCGCATCCTCATCTTGTATCAAACAATCAAGCAAAAAAAGAAAAATCGTAAAAATTTCAGTCGAAAGGTAAAAAGAAATCTAGAGACACAGGAGAGCAAACCTATGGCAATTGAACTATTGACTCCCTTTACCAAGGTAGAGTTAGAGCCAGAGATCAAAGACAAGAAACGCAAACAAGTTGGTATTTTGGGTGGGAATTTCAATCCGGTCCATAATGCCCATTTGGTCGTTGCGGATCAAGTGCGCCAACAATTAGGGTTAGATAAGGTGCTCTTGATGCCTGAGTATGAGCCACCGCATGTCGATGCCAAGGGGACGATTGCAGAGCACCATCGTCTCAAGATGCTGGAATTAGCCATTGAAGGCATTGAAGGTCTTGAAATCGAGACGATTGAGCTCGAGCGCAAAGGGATTTCCTATACCTATGACACCATGCTCTTGCTCAATGAACGGGATCCAGACACCGACTATTACTTCATTATTGGTGCAGATATGGTGGATTATTTACCCAAATGGCATCGTATTGATGAATTGGTGGAGATTGTGCAATTTGTCGGAGTACAGCGACCACGCTATAAGGCAGGGACTTCTTATCCGGTGATCTGGGTGGATGTTCCCCTAATGGACATCTCCTCTAGTATGGTGCGCGATTTTCTTACCAAAGGCCGGACGCCGAATTTTATGTTGCCAAAACCAGTCTTGGACTACATCAAGAAAGAAGGTTTGTATTAATGACCTATGAAAACTACCTTGGCTTTTCTCGTGATGTCTTACTTGAAAAAATGCGTCAAATCCTGCCAGAAAAGCGACTAACCCACTGTTTAGGGGGTTGAGAAGGTGCGCGTGACTTGGCCAAACGCTATGGGAGCCGATGAAGAGCAGGCTGGCCTAGCAGGTTTGTTGCATGACTATGCCAAGAAATTATCGGATCAGGAATTTTTGGACTTGATTGATCGCTATGAGCTAGATCCATCATTAAAAAACTGGGGCAACAATGTCTGGCATGGGATGGTCGGGATTTATAAGATCCAAGAAGATCTCGGATTGACAGATCCAGCCATTCTTCGCAGTATTGAGATTCACACAGTGGGGAGTGGACAGATGTCAACCTTAGACAAGATTGTCTATGTAGCAGATTATATTGAGCATAACCGGGCCTTTCCAGGGGTGGATCAAGCGCGTGACATCGCTCAAGTCTCCTTGGATCGTGCGGTGGCCTATGAGACGGCTCGCACAGTCGAACACCTGGCTCACCAAGGATTGCCCATTTATCCCCAAACCCTTGAAACCTATAACGCCTTTGTGAAGTATTTGAAAGAGGAGCAGTGAGTGAAGACAGCTTTTATCATTATTGACGTACAAAATATCTTAGTGGAAACAGGTTTTGAGACAGAAAAGCTCTTAGAGAAGATTGCTTATTTACAAGATCAGGCTAGAAAACAGCAGATTGAAATCATCTACATGCAGCATATTGAAACGCCAGAGGCTTTAACTTCAGAAGATTGGCAGTTATCGCCCCTGTTGAATAGACAGGAGAATGAAAAGGTGTTTCAGAAGCGATACAATAGCATGTTTAAAGAGACAGGATTAAAAGAATATTTGGATCAACAAGGGATTGAAAAACTGGTCCTATGTGGCATGCAGACCGAATATTGTGTCGATACATCCGTCAAAGTGGGGTTTGAATACGGTTATAAGTTGGTTATTCCAGAAGGAGCTGTCACAACCTTTGATGGAGAGGATATTCCGGCAGAAACGCTTAATGAATTTTATGAAAATATTTGGGCAGAACGTTTTGCGGATGTCTTAGATTACAAATCAATTTTTTAAGGAAAGAGGATTACATGAAAGAAAAAGAACTACTTGAACTAGTTGTCAAAGCAGCAGATGAAAAACGCGCGGAAGACATTGTGGCTTTGGATGTTCAAAGCTTGACTAGTGTGACAGACTACTTTGTCATCGCAAGCTCTATGAACAGCCGCCAATTGGAGGCGATCGCTGAAAACATTCGCGAGAAGGTCATCGAAGCTGGTGGCAATGCCAGCCACGTCGAAGGTGATTCAGCTGGAGGTTGGGTCCTTCTTGACTTAGGTGGTGTGGTGGTCCATGTCTTTTCAGAAGAAATGCGTGCCCACTATAACCTAGAAAAGCTATGGCACGAAGCAAGTGCTGTCGATCTTTCAGCAGCCCTAGCATAAGCAGGTGAACTCAGTTGGTAGCAACTGAGTTTTGTTGGTTAAATTGAAATTCTATGGAAAGAAAGGATGGGGCCCCGTGTTTAGTTAATTTGATAACTGAACACGAGCTAAAAGCTGTGAGAAAAAGATAAACTTCCTTTGTATCTGAGGATACGGCAGAAAGTTTCCTATTTTCTCTATGCTTTTAACGCTCTTTGTATCTTAGAAAGGGTTTGAACCCGTCCTGTAATCCTCGGAAAATAGATAGCTCTCCTTGGAGCTTAGCTCCATCGTCGTGCTCCTAATTTTCTATCGGATTACGGGCGGACTTGGTATCATGAATATGGCGACTTATGAAACGTTTGCGGCGGTCTACGATGCGGTCATGGATGATAGTCTGTATGATTTGTGGACGGATTTTTCTCTCCGGCATCTCCCTAAAAGCAAGGACCGGAAAAAATTGCTAGAATTGGCTTGTGGGACAGGGATTCAGTCTGTCCGCTTTTCTCAAGCTGGGTTTGATGTGACAGGGTTAGACCTGAGTGCTGACATGCTGAAAATTGCTGAAAAAAGAGCTGCTTCAGCCAAGCAAAAGATTGATTTTATCGAGGGCAATATGCTGGACCTGTCGCAAGCAGGAACTTATGACTCTGTAACCTGCTACTCGGATTCTATCTGCTACATGCAGGACGAGGTAGAAGTAGGGGATGTCTTTAAAGAAGTGTATAATGCCCTCAATGAGGACGGAGTTTTTATCTTTGATGTCCATTCGACCTATCAGACGGATGAGGTTTTCCCAGGCTATTCCTACCACGAGAATGCCGAAGACTTTGCCATGCTCTGGGATACCTATGAGGATGCAGCCCCTCACTCGATCGTCCATGAGCTGACCTTCTTTGTCCAAGAAGAGGATGGCAGCTTTAGTCGCCACGATGAAGTTCATGAGGAACGCACCTATGAAGTTTTAACATATGACATCTTATTGGAGCAGGCTGGCTTTAAATCTTTCAAATTGTATGCAGACTTTGAGGACAAAGAGCCAACAAAGACCAGCAAACGTTGGTTTTTTGTAGCACAGAAGTAGGGCAGCATGACAGTTACAGGAATTATTGCAGAATTTAATCCTTTTCACAATGGACACAAGTACCTGCTGGAACAGGCAGAAGGGGTGAAGATTGTGGTCATGTCTGGGAATTTTGTTCAACGTGGCGGGCCTGCCATTGTAGACAAGTGGACACGGGCTCAGATGGCTTTGGAAAATGGAGCGGATCTGGTGGTCGAGCTCCCCTTTCTCGTGGCTGTTCAATCGGCGGATCATTTTGCTAAGGGAGCGGTAGAAATCTTATCCCGTCTAGGAATCGACCAATTGACCTTTGGGACAGAAGAAGTCTTAGATTACCAAGCGATTGCGACAGTCTACTCGGAGAATGAGGCGGAAATGGAAGCTTTCTTGCGAAGCCTTCCTGACGATTTATCCTATCCACAAAAGACCCAAAAATGTGGGAAACCTTTGCTGGAGTGGAGTTCACAGGAGATACTCCCAATCATATCCTGGGTTTGGCCTATGCCAAGGCTTGTGCTGGGAAGGGAATTGCGCTCAAGTCCGTCCAGCGCCAGGGAGCAGGCTACCATTCAGAGGAAAAAGAAGTGGCCTATGCTTCTGCGACTAGTCTACGCCTACACAAGGAAGATCAGGACTTTGTCGCTAAATTCATGCCCAATAGTCAACTCTTTCAGTCGGCTCCACAGGTGTCTTGGGAGAATTATGACCAACTGCTCCGTTATCAAATCCTAACCCATCCGGATCTGACACAAATTTTTCAGGTCAATGAAGAACTGGCCAATCGGCTAAAGGATGCGGTTCGAAGTGCTAGTTCTGTGGAAGACATGGTGGAGAAAGTCGCAACCAAGCGCTATACTAAGGCTCGAGTGCGCCGCATCTTGACCTACATCTTGGTAGGGGCAACGGAACAAGCCCTTCCTAATGCCATTCATGTCTTAGGGTTTTCTGCAAAGGGACAAGCTCACCTCAAAGGCTTGAAAAATCAGTAGAGGTCGTGACCCGAATCGGTAAAGAACCTTGGGATGCCTTGACCCAGCAAGCAGATCAGGTGTATCAACTAGGCCATCCCCAATTGCCAGAGCAGATCTGGGGGCGGGTGCCAGTGAGACTAAGAGATGAATAATGGATGATTGGAGAGTAGTTCCATCCGGGATGATGCACAAAAAACTCTTCCAAGTCTTATGATTTGTGATATAATATAAAAGATTGAAAATAATTTGAAAAAAATGAAGGAGAATCCTCATGGGACGTAAATGGGCCAATATTGTTGCCAAGAAAACTGCCAAAGATGGTGCCAACTCAAAAGTGTATGCTAAATTTGGTGTGGAGATCTATGTAGCTGCTAAAAAGGGTGAACCAGATCCAGAACTAAATACTGCTTTGAGATTCGTTATTGACCGTGCGAAACAAGCGCAAGTGCCAAAACACGTTATTGATAAAGCGATCGATAAGGCAAAAGGAAACACTGACGAAACCTTTACAGAAGGACGTTACGAAGGGTTCGGACCAAATGGTTCGATGTTGATCGTTGATACCTTGACTTCAAACGTTAACCGTACAGCTGCCAATGTCCGTGCTGCTTTTGGTAAAAACGGTGGGAACATGGGAGCTTCAGGTTCTGTATCTTACCTCTTTGACAACAAGGGAGTTATCGTCTTTGCTGGTGATGATGCCGATGCCATCTTTGAGCTTTTGCTTGAAGCAGATGTTGATGTAGATGATGTCGAAGCAGAAGAAGGAACGATCACAGTCTACACTGCTCCAACTGATCTTCACAAAGCAATCGTTGCTTTGCGTGAATCAGGTGTCGAAGAATTCCAAGTAACAGAATTGGAAATGATTCCTCAATCAGAAGTTGAGTTGTCAGGTGAAGATTTGGAAACATTTGAAAAACTTTACAGCGTTCTTGAAGACGACGAGGACGTACAAAAAATCTACACAAACGTAGATGGATTCTAATCACTCATAAGAACTGTAGTGAATCCCATAAATTAAGAAAAAGGATAGCTTCTCAGATCAAGCTATCCTTTTTCTCTGTCTGATGAGGGTCTATCTTTTGTAAGTGATGTCCTGTATAAGCGTAAATACGGGTCAGGGGTGATTGGGAGAGTGTGGAAACCTTAAAATAGAAATAATGGTCTCGATGATCCCGACTTTTGGTGTGGTGAAGACGAAAGTAGTTTCGCTGGCCTGCTGCCATAGAGTGGAGAATATCGTCTTCTAAAAAGACGAGCGGCGTAGAAGTAGCGGCCCACTTGTAAAAGTCCATCTCAAATTGGTGGTAATTCTCCGAAAAATAATCAAATTGTAATTCGTGTTTATTCTGAATAGGTTTCATAGGGTGTTTCCTCAGATTCAATAAAAATGATAGAGTCTACGAGGAGACGGTGGTAGTGGCCGTCGCTTTTGAGAAGAAGCTCAGACGCAGATAAGGTGTGAATCGAACCTGTGTAGGTAGCAAATTGATTCCCCTCAAGAGTTGTGATCGAGATCGTCGTTTGTTGTTGAAAGGCCTGCTCCAGGAGCTGGATCTGTTCAGCAAGTGGAAGAATTGTGAGCTGACTGCGGTCAATTTCTTTGTATGCAGGGCAGTTGTGTGCTCGGATAAAAAGAAGCCAGCCCATTTGGCCATGCCACGATCTTGAAATTCACGGGCGGATTGATAAGGGAGATAAGAACGGTCGATCATGTTAATCCATCTAAGCCTCCTGCGGAATGTCCGCCTGTTAGTTTACTGCGTGCAATGGCGCGTGAGTTTTCTAGTAATGAGGAGCCTTTCTGAAGAGAGGTAAAGCCAAATTGGTCCCGAATGCGGTCAATGGTCTGCTGGAGTTTCTCCTCTTTTTCCAAGGCTACTGGGTCATCAAAGAGAGAAAAGAGTTGAAGAGACTCCTCGACAAGTTCTCCATAAAAAACACCAATCTGCCGAATGGCGCCTCCTTCGTACTTGGAGCGAAAGAGCCGCAGAACCGTATCGGATAAAACCTTGGTGGATTGGGTGGGCTCAATCTTTTGCTGGCAGTGAATGGACGGAAGTCCCTCGGTTTTGGAGTAGGAGGCATGAATGGAGACCAGCTGGGTCTTCTTTTTTTTCCGTCGCAAGCGAATAGCCACCTGTTCAGCCATCTCCCGAAACACCAGTTCAATATCGGCTTGTAGATGGTAGTCATAGGGCAAGATTTGAGAGTTACCAATGCCTCGTGACTTCGGACGATAAGGCTTGTGGACATTGCTTTCATCAATGCCATGAGCATGGAACCACAGTTGAAGGCCCATGACTCCGAATTCTTTCTTTAAGAGATCGGGGTGAGCCTGAGCCAGTTCAGCAATCGATGTGATCCCGATCTTTTGCAATCGCTTTTCAGTACGACGTCCAATACCCCAAAAATCAGTGAGCTGGGGCAGTTTCCAGACCTTACTTTCTACATCTTCATAAGACCAATTGGAGCGCATATTTTGGCAATGCTTGGCTTCATTGTCTAAGGCTAGCTTGGCAAGAAGGGGATTGGCATTGCTGAGGCCGATGGTAGAGTAGATCCCAGTTTCCTGCCAGATCCTTTTTTGGATTCTGGCAGAAAGGAGATCCAGTTTCTCCTTTCGAGAGAGGGAGGGATCTGGAATAAAATAATTTAAGGAAGAGGTCAGATCGATAAAGCCTTCGTCAATCGAGTAAGGGAAAATATCATCTGGTGCTGCAAATTCCTGAAAAACTTTTTGAATCTCCATATTGACCTGAATATAGGCATTCATCCGTGGAGGTACAATCAGAGTCCTCTTGGCCCAGGATTCAATGGATGCAATAAAGGCTGGATCTGTTGGCAATCCTTGCTTTTTGGCGACGTAGCTATTAAATTTTCTAGTCTTGAGGTCAAAAGGTAGGTCGTAGCTACGGCTAACATTTTTCTTGCCGAAGACTTGTTTGAAAACGGGAGAGCTCGCCAAAATCAGGCCAGCAGAATTGTCGCTCCGACTCATGACGCAAAGGGAAGTCGTCAAGGGATTGAGTCCTAGACGGACACATTCACAACTGGCATAAAAACTTTTCATATCCACAAAAGCAATATCAGAATGAGGCTCACGTGAATAATCAAATAGCATATTTAAACCTCAAGTGGGAGAAAATGCCCGACCACAATACCGACGATTTTGGGCTCGTCTTCATAGGGAGCAAATAAATCGTCGTAATCAGGGTTGATGGATTCTAAGCGCAAACCTTCCGCTTCCCGATAGACTTTCTTGATGTAGGTTTTTCCATTCCAGATGAGGGCGTAGACAGCCCCATCATAGTCAAAGCCAGTCTGCTTCATGAGGGCAACAGAGCCATTGGGATAGAGAGGTTCCATCGAATCACCTGATACCCAAGAAGCGAAATCGTGCTGGATCTCTTGGTCAAAATAGACAGTTTCATAGTCCGTTTCGTTGTCATAAAAGGTGTGTCCCTAAAACCAGTCGCCAGCTCAATCGAAAGAACCTTATAAGCTGTCAAGGAAACAACTTTTTGCTGCTGTTCGAATAACTGGCTGGCCAACTGGTCGACTTTCTTTTGATGAGGTGGGGTTAATAAAGGGTAGGTGTAGAGTGCGGAGTCTTTGTTAATAAAGTAGTCCTCTTTAACGGAGAGGCGCTTGGCCAACCTCCTGAGATTTTTTTCGTGTGGCTCCGCCAAACCATTCTCCCAACTGGAGTAAGTCTTACGAGAAATCTTGAGATCATCGTAGACATCTGCTTGGGTCAAGCCTTTTTCCAGGCGTCTTTCTTTTAGTTTTTTTGCATCAAACATGTCGCTTCTCCTATGTAACGTTTTAAAAGTTACATATAGTTTATCAAAAATGAATCCTTTTTGCAAGAGAAAAATTCAGTTGAAAACGAATGAAAAGGCTTGGATTTTGAATGAAAAAGGAGTATAATCAGTTTTACAACTTCTAACAACGAGGAATTATATGAAAAAAAGTTTTATACATCAACAAAAAGAAATTTCGTTTGTTAAAACGACGTTTACACAATATTTAAAAGATAAATTGGACATCATTGAAGTCCAAGGGCCAATTTTGAGCAAGGTCGGAGACGGGATGCAGGATAACCTTTCTGGGATTGAACATCCGGTATCTGTCAAGGTCCTTCAAATTCCTGATGAGACTTATGAAGTCGTGCATTCACTTGCAAAATGGAAACGCCATACCTTGGCACGTTTTGGGGTTTTGGCGAAGGAGAAGGTCTCTTTGTCCATATGAAGGCCCTTCGTCCAGATGAAGATTCGCTAGACGCTATCCACTCTGTTTATGTAGACCAATGGGACTGGGAAAAGGTCATCCCAAATGGTCAACGCAACATTGCCTACCTCAAAGAAACGGTTGAAAAAATCTACAAGGCGATTCGTTTGACAGAACTAGCAGTAGAAGCGCGCTATGACATTGAGTCAGTTCTTCCAAAACAAATTACCTTCGTTCACACAGAAGAGTTGGTGGAACGCTATCCAGATTTAACTCCAAAAGAGCGTGAAAATGCTATTGCCAAAGAATTCGGAGCCGTTTTCTTGATCGGGATTGGTGGAGAGCTTGCAGATGGCAAACCACACGATGGACGTTCACCTGACTACGATGACTGGACAACAGAGTCTGAAAATGGCTACAAGGGCTTGAATGGTGATATCCTCGTCTGGAATGACGTTCTAGGTTCAGCCTTTGAGCTGTCTTCAATGGGAATCCGTGTCGATGAAGATACGCTTCGCCGTCAAGTTGCGATCACAGGGGACGAGGATCGTCTCCAATTAGAGTGGCACAAGGCTTTGTTAAATGGTCTCTTCCCACTCACGATTGGTGGAGGGATTGGACAATCTCGTTTGGCTATGTTCTTGCTTCGTAAGAAACATATCGGTGAAGTCCAAACCAGTGTCTGGCCTCAATCTGTCCGCGATGAATATGAAAATATCCTATAAGGAAGAAAGAGAGTGGGACAGAAATCGGTAATTCGTTAGAATTCGATTTCGTCGTCCCACCTCCGCACAGTTGAGTAGGGCTGTAAAAGCTGATGAAATCAGCGTAGTAGAGCCCACTCAACCACTGCGTCTTACTCGACAATCCAAAAATAATTGAGAGGCTAGGACTTTTGTCCCAGCCTCTTTTAATTGTCGCTTGACCATATCAAATCGCAATTTTCTGATTTTTTTTGGTATAATGGTCCCTATGAAAATAGTATCTGGAACCTATGGGGGACGTCCCCTCAAAACACTTGAAGGAAAAACAACCAGGCCTACTTCTGATAAGGTCAGAGGGGCCATGTTCAATATGATTGGTCCTTACTTTGATGGTGGAAGAGTGCTGGATCTCTATGCTGGAAGCGGTGGGCTCTCTATCGAAGCCGTTTCTCGAGGCATGTCAGAGGCCGTTTTAGTGGAAAGAGACCGCAGAGCGCAGGAAATTGTAGCAGCCAATATTGCCATGACGAAGGAAAAGGAACGGTTTCAACTGCTAAAAATGGAGGCCAAGCAGGCCTTAGGGCTTTTAACGGGCACCTTTGACTTAGTTTTCTTGGATCCTCCTTATGCTAAGGAAGAGATTGTTCGCGATATCGAAACCTTGTGCGAGCGTCAACTCTTGTCAGAGGAGATCATGATTGTGTGCGAAACCGATAAACACGTAGAACTTCCTGAGGAAATCGGACAAGTGGGAATCTGGAAAGAAAAAATCTATGGAATTAGTAAGGTAACAGTATATGTCAGATAGAAGTGGATTGTTTACAGGATCGTTTGATCCGATTACCATTGGGCATGTGCAATTGATCGAGCGAGCTAGTCGCTTGTTTGACCGTGTCTATGTCGGAATTTTTTATAATTCGGAAAAAGTCGGACTCTTTTCCATTGAGCAGCGTGTGCGCATGGTGAAAGGGGCCTTGGCTCATTTGGAAAATGTTGAAATTGTGACGTCGACTCAAGAGTTGGCTGTGACAGTGGCGCGCAATCTTGGCGTGGTCACCTTGATCCGGGGCTTGCGCAATGCACAGGATCTGGTATACGAAGCCAATATGGATTATTTTAATCACCAGTTGGCGCCTGAATTGGAGACGGTTTATCTCTATGCCCAGCCTCCTTACCAGGCCATTAGTTCAACCCGTATTCGAGAGCTGCTGGCTTTTCAGCAGGATATCTCACCTTATGTACCAAAGAGTGTAATGGAGGAAATCAAAGATGACACAAGCGAATAAACCAAGCTTGCCTACAAAAAAGAAAAAAGGACGATTGAAAGAATACCGATGGCCGATTGCAGGCGTTCTTTTCTTGCTCCTCTTGCTAGCTGCCTTTGTGATTCGCCTTCCCTATTATATTGAGATGCCAGGAACGGCAGAAGACATTCGATCGGTCATGACAGTCGATGGAAAAGCGGATACCAAGTCAGGGTCTTATGACTTTGTAACCGTAGCAGTGAAAGAAGCGACGCCGGCTGATTTGATCTATGCTTGGGCGACCCCTTTTACAGATATCTACTCTGCCAAGGATATGACAGGTGGTAGTTCGAGCCAAGAATTTACGCGGATTAACCAATTCTATATGGAAACCTCGCAAAATATGGCCATCTACCAAGGGTTAAAGACAGCTGGAAAAGAAACCCAGATGGACTTTCTAGGTGTTTATGTCATGCAGGTGGCAGATGATTCGACCTTTAAGGGAATCTTGAACATTGCGGATACCGTCACCGGTGTGAATGGGAAGACCTTTAAGAGTTCCAAAGAATTGATTGATTATGTTGGTTCTCAAAAAAATTGGCGACCCCTGTTTCAGTGACCTATATTGAGGATGGACAAACCAAGACCGCAGACGGAAAGATCATCAAATTGTCCAACGGGAAAAAAACGGAATCGGGATTAGCCTGATCGACCGGACTGAAGCCAAAGGCGATGTTCCTGTCCAGTTTGCGACCCAAGGAATTGGTGGACCAAGTGCCGGTATGATGTTTAGCCTAGCTATCTACACCCAAGTGGCTGATCCAGATCTTCGTCAGGGACGCCATATTGCAGGGACAGGAACCATTAACCAAGATGGAACGGTTGGCGATATCGGTGGGATTGACAAGAAAGTCGTCGCAGCCGATAAAGAAGGAGCAGAAATTTTCTTTGCCCCTAATAATCCAGTTTCCAAAGAAGAAAAGAAAGCCAATCCCAAGGCCAAATCAAACTATGAAACAGCTAAAGAAGCAGCGAAAACAAATTCATTCGAAGATGAAAATTGTACCCCGTCAAAACCTTGCAGGATGCTATTGACTATTTGAAAAAGAAGTAGAAGTATCTTGCTAGATCAGTCTCGTACTTGAAAGTACGAGGAGTTGACAGATAGAAGATTCATCTTCTAATCAAATTCAAGTTTTTGCTTATCAATCTCTCTATTTTTAGAGGGATTTTTTCTTTATACTGGTATCAGAAAGAAAGGGAGGTAGTGAAATGATTCAAACCAGTTTGTTTTCCATTTCAGTATTCTTAGCGGGAGTTCTATCCTTTTTCTCCCCATGTATTTTGCCACTGATGCCAGTCTATGTAGGGATTCTATTGGATTCTGAACGTGTGAAAACTGTTCGGATTTTTGGAAGAGATATTTCTTGGTACGGCTTGGTGAAGACTCTTTGTTTTATCGCAGGTCTATCAACTGTTTTCCTGATTCTAGGATACGGTGCAGGGGCCCTTGGCCAGGTGCTTTATGCTCCATGGTTTCGCTATCTGCTAGGAGGGATTGTGATCCTATTAGGGATTCACCAAATGGAAGTGATCAATCTGAGACAACTCCAAAAGCAAAAGACTATCCAACTCAAAAAGAATCGGGAGCGCAATGAATTCTTCAATGCTTTTCTGATAGGGGTCACCTTCAGTTTTGGTTGGACCCCTTGTGTCGGACCAGTTTTGAGTTCGGTTCTAGCCATTGCCGCTTCTGGAGGAGATGGTGCTTTACAAGGTGCTCTCCTGATGCTGGTCTATACATTAGGTTTGGCTCTGCCTTTCTTGCTTTTGGCCTTGGCTTCTAGCTGGGTTCTACAACATTTTGCTAAACTCAAGCCCCATATGGGAACCTTGAAAAAAATTGGTGGTGCCCTCATCATCTTGATGGGCATCTTGCTGATGCTAGGAAATCTTAATAGCCTCGCATCCCTGTTTCACTAATCTTGAATGATTAAAGGAGAAAAATCATGAAAAAAATTCTTGCACTTTCTATTGCTACACTTAGCATCGTCACTTTAGCAGCTTGTTCTGGACAGAAATCAGATTCAGATATGAAAAAAACGGACGATAGTAGTATGATGAAGAAGGACGATATGAAGAAGGACGATATGAAGAAGGATGACATGAAGGATTCATCCATGTCCGATGATAAAATGAAAAAAGAAGACATGAAAGATTCATCTATGATGTCTGACAGCAGTTCTGAAATGAAGGACGATATGAAAAAAGATGAGATGAAATCTAGCGATTCAGAAATGAAAAATGAAAAGAGTGAATCATCTGATATGAAATCAGACAAGGAATGAAAGAAGGGAGAGGTCATCTGAGGATGACTTTCTCCTTGTTTAAAGAGGTAATAATGATGAAGAAATTAGCTTTAGTAGCTGCAGGATTTTTGTGTACTGGACTTTTGGGGGCTTGTTCGAGTCAAGGAATGGCTACTTCCAATAAGGACATGAGCCAACAAACAGCCAAGCTGGGGCTAGGCAACCATCTGGCAAGAAAGTGAAGGAGTTTAGCTTGCAAGGAGTGGATGGCAAGACCTACCGCTTATCTGATTACAAAGGGAAGAAAGTTTACCTCAAATTTTGGGCTTCCTGGTGCTCTATTTGCCTGTCGACATTAGAGGATACCAATGAGTTGGCAAAAGAAGAGGCAGGTAAGGATTACGTGGTTTTATCTGTTGTAGCTCCAACCTTTAATGGCGAAAAATCAGCAGCAGATTTCAAAAACTGGTACCAGTCTTTGGATTACAAGGATTTCCCAGTCTTGCTAGATAGTAAAGGGGAACTGCTCAAAGAATATGGGATTCGTTCTTATCCATCGGCACTTTTTATCAATAGTGATGGGACTTTATCGAAGAGTCATATTGGCTATATGAATAAAGAGGATATCCTCAAGACCTTAGAGAACATGCAGTAAGGAGATAGACAATGGAAACAAAATGGAAAGTTTTTGCTATCCTTCTCATTGGCTTGCTATCGATTGGTTTCTTTTTCTTTAGTAAGGGAGCAAACGGAATGGATCAATCAGAAACAAGCACTGAGATGATTAAAAAAGCATCGATGAGTCAGACTCCAGTAGCTAAAAAGGAAACAAAGGAAACGGTTGATCCAAAGGATCAGCGTGAAATTTATTTGGCTGGTGGTTGCTTCTGGGGCGTAGAGGAATATTTCTCCCGTGTTCCAGGTGTGATTGATGCCGTATCAGGCTACGCCAATGGGAAGGGAGAAACGACCAAGTATGAATTAGTTCCTCAAACAGGCCATGCCGAAACAGTTCACATCACCTACAATGTCAAGCAGGTATCTCTGAAAGAATTGCTCCTGCATTATTTCCGGATTATCGACCCAACGTCGAAGAATCGACAAGGAAATGATCAAGGAACACAATACCGAACAGGTGTCTATTATGTCTCCCAAGAAGACCTTCCAATCATTAACCAAGTCTTTGAAGAGGTAGCAAAAAAATACGACAAATCGTTAGCGGTGGAAAAAGAGCCACTGACCAATTTCATCAAGGCTGAGGACTACCACCAGGATTATCTAAAGAAAAATCCGAATGGGTACTGCCATATCGATGTCAATCAGGCTTCTTATCCTGTTATTGATGCTAGCCGCTACTCTAAGCCAAGCGATGAGGAGATCAAAAAGAAGTTATCTCCTGAAGAGTATGCGGTGACACAAAAAAATGATACCGAACGGGCCTTCTCCAATCGTTACTGGGATCAGTTTGATGCCGGTATTTATGTAGATGTCGTGACCGGTGAGCCGCTCTTTTCCTCTAAGGATAAATTTGATTCTGGTTGTGGTTGGCCAAGTTTCAGTCGGCCTATTAGTCCTGATGTGGCCATCTATAAGGAGGATAAGAGTTTCAATATGACTCGGACAGAAGTTCGGAGCCGTGTAGGAAATTCTCATCTGGGCCATGTTTTTACCGATGGTCCCAAGGAAAAAGGCGGCCTTCGCTATTGCATCAATAGTTTGTCTATTACCTTCATTCCCAAAGCAGAAATGAAAGAAAAGGGCTACGGTTATTTATTGGACTACGTCTGAGACATTTGGAACCATAATTTGCTATAATAAGTATAGCAAAGACAAGTAGGTGAAAGACATGTATGCGATCATGATTGTGGAAGATGAAGAGCTTATCCGGCAGGGACTGACTTCCTTAGTGGATTATGAACAGTTTGGAATGACCGTCATCAACCAGGCAGAAAATGGCCGTGAGGCCTGGGAGAAGTTTCAAGAGCAACCAGCCGATATCCTTCTAACCGATATCAATATGCCACAAATGAATGGCTTGGATCTGGCCCATCTCGTCAAAGAGCAGTCTCCGTCTTGTCATATCATTTTTTTGACCGGTTATGATGACTTTGAGTTTGCGAGGAAAGCCATCAAGTTAGGTGCAGATGATTATTTGCTGAAGCCTTTTTCAAAAGATGATATTGAAGAGATGTTAGCAAAGGTGAAAGGAAAACTTGATCAAGAGCGTAAGAAAGCGCAAGTCGAAGATTTGGTCAGTCATGGTTATTCGACAGACTTGGAAGAAGCCATTCATGCTCGTTTAGCAGATTCCCAGTTAACCCTGAAGGATTTGGCCTATCAACTTGGTTTCAATCCCTCTTATCTAAGTGTATTGATCAAGAAAAAATTGGGACTCCCCTTCCAAGACTACCTCATTCAAGAGCGAATGAAGAAGGCTCAACTCTTGCTTCTCACGACAGATCTAAAGATTTATGAGATCGCAGATCAGGTTGGTTTTGAAGATATGAACTATTTTTCTCAACGCTTTAAGCAGGTTGTTGGGGTGACACCAAGGCAGTACAAAAAAGGAGAGCATGAATGAAACGATACCCCTTGCTGATCCAGCTGGTCCTCTACTTTTTTCTCTTCATTCTCCTACTTTTTGGTCTCATCGGTAGCCTTTACTATCAAACGAGTTCAGGGACGATCCGCCAGCAAACAGAGCGGACGACAAGAAATAGTATCGATCAAAGCAGTCAGTTCATCACCTCCTATCTAAAAAAATTAAAGCAGACCACCACGGTTCTTAGCAAAGAGCAGGCTGTTCGCCAATTTGCCCAAGACAAGAGTGCGAATCAAGAAACGGTTCAACACCTGATGCGAACGATGATTGAAACGGATCCGGACTTGGTCTCAGCAGTCTTAGTGACCAAGGATGGGCGTCTGGTAGCGACAGATTCCAAAAATCAGCATGCAGACTTCCTCAGATATGATGAATGAAAGCTGGTATCAAGAGGCGATTAAAGAAAGAGCCATGCCAGTTTTGACGCCAGCTCGAAAGGAATCCTTGACTTCGGAAAAAGAAAAAAATGGGTGGTTTCTATTACCCAAGAAGTGGTCGATCAGACTGGCCAAAAATCTCGGAGTAGTGCGCTTGGATATTGGCTACGATAGCCTTCAGGCTTACTTGGATCACCTTCAACTAGGGAAACAAGGCTTTAGTTTTATCATTAATCAAAAAGCATGAGTTTGTCTACCATCCCAAAAAAAGCGGTTTATTCTTCCAGTCAAGAAATGCATGCCATGCAGCCCTATATTGCTGTGAAAGATGGTTATGGCAAAGGAGGGAGAATTTTATCTATCAGGTTCCGATTCCAGATAGCGATTGGACCTTGATTGGAGTGGCTTCACTTGAAGGACTTCAGATGCTACAGTCGCAGCTCCTGTACTCTTTCATTGGTCTAGGATTACTAGCTTTGATCATGTGTTTGATAGGGATCGGCTTTGTTCTGCGTTTGTGGATCAAACCCTTACGAGACCTTCAGACTATCATTTTGAGGATTGGAGCAGGAGATGCTCACGTGAGAGCTGCAACCAAAGGATCTCCAGAATTGGTGGACCTCGCTCAAGCTTTTAATGCCATGTTGGACCAAATCGATCACCTTATGCAACAGGTCAAGGAAGAGGAGCAGAACGCACGGCGTTACGAGCTACGGGCACTTTCGGCTCAGATAAATCCGCATTTCCTCTACAATACCTTGGATACGATTGTCTGGATGGCGGAGTTTAATGATAGTCGGCGCGTGGTCAACATCACCAAGTCTTTGGCCCAATATTTTCGACTGGCTCTCAACCAAGGCCAGGAACAAATCTTACTGAGAGATGAAATTAACCATGTCCGCCAATATCTTTTCATTCAGAAGCAACGTTATGGTGAAAAGCTCAACTATGAAATTCTAGAAGATGAACGGTTGGGCGACTATCAGCTCCCCAAATTAGTACTTCAACCCTTAGTGGAAAATGCGATTTACCATGGCATTAAAGAGATCGATCGGCCAGGTCTCATTCGAGTGACAACTGAAGTCAGTGGAGACTCCGCCTGCGTATCGATTTTTGACAATGGACGAGGGTTTGATCGATCAGAATCAACAGACCAACCCCTTCTTCGTTTAGGAGGTGTTGGCTTGAACAATGTGGACCAACGATTGCATCTTCAATTTGGCGAAGCCTATCATATGGAGATTGATTCTAAGGCCAATAGCTATACGAAAATCACTCTTTATTTGCCCCTTTCATCCGGCAATGAATATTCATAGAGAGTGGGACAGAAATCGGTAATTCGTTAGAATTCGATTTCGTCGTCCCGCCTCCGCACAGTTGAGTAGGGCTGTAAAAGCTGATGAAATCAGCGTAGTAGAGCCCACTCAACCACTGCGTCTTACTCGACAATCCAAAAACAATTGAGAGGCTAGGACTTCTGTCCCTCTCTCTTTTTGCTCTCAAAGGAATTTCGACTCTTTTCTAGTCAAATCTGACGCAAGTCATCAAATTTATGATAAAATAAAGTGTTACAGTAAATAGATTTTGATGAAGGAACACTATGCGAAAAGAGATTGACCCTGAATTATATAATTACAATAAATTTCCTGGACCTGTCTTTCATCAGGTAGGAGACCAAATCCATTCAGAAAACCTCTCCTTTGAGCTGTTGAAAAATGAGAAGGAAGCATTTGATGCGACCGTTTTTGGTCAGCGATTTTCTGAGATTTTAACTAAGTTTGATTACATTGTTGGTGATTGGAGCAATGAGCAGTTGCGCTTGCGTGGCTTTTATAAGGAAGAGCGCGATGTTGCAACGATGGATAAACTAAGTCGCTTAGACGATTATTTGTTAGAATATTGTAGCTATGGTTGTGCTTATTTTGTCCTTGAAAATAAGGAACCTCATCGTGCTTCCTTTGATAAGAAATCACCGGTCAAAAAAGCTCAATCAGAAGAAAGAGAGCCCAAGAAGCGTTCGCGCAATCGCAAACAAAAAGATCGTTTCCAAAAACGAGAACGCGACAAGGGACAACCAGCCAAAAACTCGAAAAAAACAAGACCGTCTGCTGAGACTAAAAAGACAACGAAGACAGACAACAAACGTCATTTTGTGATTCGACAAAAAGAGGAGTAAGAAAGAATGAAACCATCCATTTATAGTTTAACACGCCAAGATATGATTGATTGGGCGGAAGAAAACGGCGAAAAGAAATTCCGTGCAGCACAAATCTGGGAATGGCTCTATCGCAAACGCGTCCAGTCCTTCGAAGAAATGACCAATCTTTCTAAGGACTTGATTGCGAAGTTGAATGATCAGTTTGTCGTCAACCCACTCAAGCAACGGATCGTGCAAGAGTCAGCAGATGGAACGGTCAAGTACCTTTTTGAATTGCCAGACGGCATGTTGATTGAAACCGTCTTGATGCGTCAGCACTATGGATTATCTGTCTGTGTAACGACTCAGGTAGGATGCAATATCGGTTGTACCTTCTGTGCTTCTGGTTTGATCAAAAAACAACGCGATTTGAACAATGGGGAAATCGTGTCTCAAATCATGTTGGTTCAAAAATACTTTGACGAACGTGGCCAAGATGAACGGGTCAGCCATATCGTTGTCATGGGGATCGGAGAACCATTTGACAACTATAACAATGTCTTGAAATTTATCCGGACGGTCAACGATGACAAGGGATTAGCGATTGGTGCTCGCCATATTACAGTGTCAACTTCTGGTTTGGCTCATAAAATTCGTGACTTTGCAAATGAAGGTGTGCAGGTCAATTTGGCAGTGTCCCTTCATGCTCCAAACAATGACTTGCGCTCTAGCATCATGAAGATCAACCGGGCCTTTCCAATTGAAAAATTGTTTGCGGCGATTGAATACTATATTGAGACTACGAACCGTCGGGTGACCTTTGAGTACATCATGCTCAATGAAGTCAATGATGGGGTCGAGCAAGCCTTAGAGTTGGCAGAATTGCTCAAGAATATCAAGAAATTGTCTTATGTCAACTTGATTCCTTATAATCCTGTCAGTGAGCATGACCAATATAGTCGGAGTCCAAAAGAACGGGTCATGGCCTTCTATGATACCTTGAAAAAACAAGGTGTTAACTGTGTAGTGCGTCAAGAGCACGGTACAGATATTGATGCTGCCTGTGGCCAATTGCGTTCAAATACCATGAAACGGGATCGGGAGAAAGCGATTGTTCAACATGCGCAACCTTAAACAAGGGCTGATCGATCATACAGAACTAACAAAAAGAGGAAGAAGGCTGTTACGGAGTGGCAGCTTCTTCTATTTTATCCTCTTGTGTTTGATGTGTTTTTTGCCCCAACAGCCAGAGCCAGGTATGGAAACACCGGGTATTCAACATTTCGGTCGTATCGTCGTCCTGCTAGTTCCTCTTAATTCGGTGATGAATCTTGGCCAGATTACCAGTGTCCTCCAACTCATTAAGGTCATCCTCCAAAACATAGCCAATATCTTTTTGTTAAGCCCGCTGGTCTTTTCAACTTCTCTGGCTATGGCCCTGGTTGAGGAGTCGCAAACGGGTCTTGTGCTTCGGCTTTGCGATGAGCTTGTGGATTGAATGCAGCCAAGTTCTGTTAGATCTCTTGTTTGATGCCAATCGTGTCTTTGAGCTAGATGATTTGTGGACCAATACCTTAGGGGCTTATCTGGCTTATATAGGCTTTCAGTATTGCAGAGCACGATTGCTAGCAAAAAATGGTGAAATGTAAAATCCGAACATTTTAACCACTTTTTTTAAAAATTTTTTTGTTGACAAAAGTCAGAAGCGGGAGCTATAATAGCTTCAAGACATCAGATAAAGTAGAGATTTTTTTCTCACTTCCAGGGAGCTTGTGGTGATTGCGAACAAGCAGTGGTGAATCTTGAAATGGGCTGATGCGTTTATGATAATGAATTTGAAACAATAAAAATTCGGTGAGCACACCTTATCGTGCACCCTGTTGTTAGACAGGTCAGAGATGTAGGAGAAAAAATAGCTTCCTACAATTGAGGTGGCACCGCGGTATCGAATCGTCCTCACACAGATTTTTCTGTGTGAGGTTTTTTGTATCTCAAAGGAACCCAGTGAGACTGCAGCTCAAAGGGCCCGCGAGAGAAAAAGATCATAAACAGGATTGAAGATATAGAAAAGAGGACACAATCATGACAGAAACAAAAGGCTATTTCGGACAATTTGGTGGATCTTTCGTACCAGAACCCATTCAAAACTTGCTCAATCAATTAGAGGAAACTTTTGAACAATATAAAAATGATCCAGAATTTATCGCAGAATACAAACATTATTTGAAAGATTATTCTGGTCGGGAAACACCGCTCTACTTTGCGGAAAGTTTGACAGAGCATTTAGGTGGGGCAAAAATTTATTTGAAGCGCGAAGACTTGAATCACCTAGGTTCGCATAAATTGAATAACGTTTTGGGGCAAATCCTCTTGGCCAAACGCATGGGCAAAACGCGCGTGATTGCTGAAACAGGAGCCGGTCAACACGGTGTAGCTACAGCAGCTGCGGCAGCTAAGTCGGTATGGCCTGTGATGTCTACATGGGGGCAGAAGACGTGGAACGCCAACGCTTGAATGTCTTCCGCATGGAAATGATGGGGGCAACCGTCCATGCGGTTGAAACCGGGACTAAGACCTTGAAAGACGCCGTTGATGCTGCGTTTGGAGCATGGATGGCGGATTTGGATGCCTTTTACGTATTAGGTTCTGCTGTTGGCCCTCACCCTTACCCAACCATTGTGCATGAATTCCAAAAGGTAATCAGTGAAGAGTCTAAACGTCAAATCTTGGAAAAAGAAGGTCGTTTGCCGGATTATGTGATTGCCTGTGTCGGTGGTGGCTCTAATGCCATTGGTGCCTTTTCTGAATATGTCGCAGAAGAGGAAGTCGGATTGATTGGGGTAGAAGCAGCTGGACATGGCTTGGACACCGATCAACACGCAGCGACCATGACCAAAGGGACTATCGGTGTGGTTGATGGTATGAAGACCTATGCAGTCTTTGGCGAAGATGGAAAAGTAGCGCCAGTGTACTCGATCTCTGCTGGTTTGGACTACCCAGGGGTTGGTCCAGAACATGCTTTCTTTAAAGATTCTGGTCGTGTCGAATATGTAGCAGCGACAGATGATGAAGCAGTAGAAGCTCTTCTTCTTCTCAGTAAGACAGAAGGGATCCTTCCAGCCATTGAAAGCTCACACGCGATTGCAGAAGCAGTTAAGCGTGCTCCAAAACTGGATAAAGACAAGATCATCATCATCAATGTTTCCGGACGTGGGGACAAGGACGTAGCTGCCATCGCTGATTATCTAGAAGCGAAGGCTACAAAATAAGAAGAACTTATCTGCAAAATATCGTATAAAGCAGTAAAGCGTGATAACTGAGAAAGAGACAGGGAACAAAGGGAATCCGGTCTCTTTCTTTTTTGAGAGCAAAGACGAGAATGCCTAAGATGGATGCGATCTGAATGAGAAAGAGAATCTTGGTAGAAGAAAAGCTTAGCGAAAAGGTAGCCAGTAAGAGAAAATCTCCTGCTCCCATTCCGATAAAGAAAAAGTGAGCTCCGATCGCAAGGAGTAAAAAGACCAGCATGAGGAGATTACCACCGGATAAAAAGAGGACCAGGGCATGGAGACAGCACCAGATGACCAAGGGGTATTCCATAAAGCGAAGGTCATAAATGGCTAAAACGGCAGCTCCCAGTAGTGTTAGAAGGTGAGGCAGAGAAAGAAAACCATTGGCACAGGCCAAAAAGAGCAGGCCACTCCAGACCTCAAAAAGGCAGTACCAAAATGGGTAGGTCTGATGACAATAGTGGCAGCGAAAACGATGGAGTAGTTGCGAGATAATGGGGATGAGATCCCAAACGCCAAGGACGTGCTGGCAGTGATCACAATGACTGCGAGGAGCGAGAATAGATTGGTTTGGGAAACGGTCGACAACTAGTCCCAAAAAAGAGGCGATGCAAGTACCGATGGTAAAAAAATAAAAGTTGATCATACTTATTTATTCGTAAAGCAATCGGAAAATTTCATCATTTGCTTGAAAATCTTGTAAAGCCTTTCTAAATTTGATACAATAATGAACATGAAAAACCTGTATGATGTTCAACAATTTTTAAAACGTTTTGGAATCATCATTTACGTAGGGAAGCGCCTCTATGACATCGAATTGATGAAAATTGAGCTTCAACGTCTTTATGATGCAGGCCTGATGGAGCGGCTCGATTATTTAGAAGCCGATACCGTTTTAAGAAGAGAACACAAGCAAGAATTAGAATTTTTGAAAAAGAGTGAGGTAGAGTGATGGGAAATATCATTGTTTGGTTGGCTATTTTAGGAGTATTTGGATGGATGGCGTTTAATTATTTCCGCATCCGTAAAAGTCGCTAAATTTGTGGATAATGCGACTTTTTGAAGAGTTGATTCGTAAAGGGCAGTTGATTGATTTGCGAGAGCCAGCTGAGTTTCATGCCAAGCATATTTTAGGAGCACGTAACATTCCTTCTACTCAGTTGAAAGTTGAGTCTTGCGACCTTGCGCAAAAGACAAACCAATTTTGCTCTATGAAAATAGCCGTAGTTCGCGTGTAACCAATGCGACTCTCTATCTTAAGAAACAGGGCTATACAGACATTTATGTCTTGTCTTATGGTCTTGATTCTTGGAATGGGAAAGTGAAAAAAAGACGCTTAATAAAAAAAGAGCTCTAACTGCACAAAGTGTGTGGTTAGAGCTTTTTTATCTCGTTTTTTCAAGAAAATCTTTGACCCATATGAGCTCCACCTCATTCAAAGGCCGACTTTCTCCAGGAGCTAACTGAGGATCCAAGGTGAAGGGACCAAAAGATAAGCGTTTTAAGGTCATTACTTTGACTCCGATGGCTAAAAACATCTTTTTCACTTGGTGGTATTTTCCTTCTGAGATTCGGACCTGGGCCTTGCTGTAGCTGGGGTGGCTTTCTAGAATGGTCAAGGAGGCAGGCTTGCAGATAGGGCCGTCTGTGAATGGAATCCCATTCTGAAATTGTTCGATGTGGGCTGCATAGAGCGGACCATTGACTTCTACCTCATAGACTTTCTCCACATGGTATTGAGGATGGAGCAGTTGAAAGCCTAAGGGACCATTATCTGTGAGGAGGAGCAGACCACTCGTATCGCGATCGAGGCGACCAAGAGGGTAGAGGTCTGGGTACTCTTGCTGGGGGTCCACTAGATCGATCACCGTTGGATGGTGGGCGTCTCTTTTGGCGGTCACGGCCCCGATTGGTTTATGGAGCATGTAGTAGTGGTGACGCGGTTCTTGAATGATCTGATCCCCTATTTGGATTTGTTGGAGTCCAGGGTCGATGTTTTGGGATAGCTTTTGAGCTGGTAGGTGATCGACCAAGATTTGCCTTCGGGCCAAAAGTTGTTTGATGTCTTTACGAGCGTACTGATGGTCTGCCATCAATTGATCTAATCTCATGGGAGCCTCTTTTTTTCTGAAATTCTTATCATCAGTGTATCATGAAAAAGAAAAAGGAAATCGAGTCAGAGAAAAGAAATGAAGATGAAAACATTTACAACTAGCTGAACTGTGTTTTTTAGATAGGACTGTGGTATAATTGTTCAGTTAGAAATATTATTTAAAATTTTATAGAGGAAATCATGACAAAATTAAGAGAAGATATTCGTAACGTTGCGATCATTGCCCACGTTGACCATGGTAAAACAACCTTGGTAGACGAATTGTTGAAACAATCGCACACCTTGGATGAACGTAAAGAATTGCAAGAACGTGCAATGGACTCAAACGATCTTGAAAAAGAACGTGGGATCACGATCCTTGCTAAAAATACAGCCGTTGCTTATAACGGAACTCGAATCAATATCATGGACACACCAGGACACGCGGACTTCGGTGGAGAAGTGGAACGGATCATGAAAATGGTCGATGGGGTTGTATTGGTCGTTGATGCCTACGAAGGAACCATGCCTCAGACGCGTTTTGTATTGAAAAAAGCCTTGGAACAAGATCTTGTTCCAATCGTTGTAGTCAATAAAATCGATAAACCATCTGCTCGTCCAGAAGAAGTTGTAGATGAAGTTCTTGAACTCTTCATCGAATTGGGTGCGGATGATGACCAATTGGAATTCCCAGTTGTTTATGCTTCAGCGATCAACGGAACATCTTCACTTTCAGACGATCCAGCTGATCAAGAGCACACAATGGCGCCGATCTTTGATACCATCATTGATCACATCCCAGCTCCAGTTGATAACTCAGATGAGCCTCTTCAATTCCAAGTATCCCTGCTTGATTACAACGACTTCGTTGGACGTATCGGTATCGGACGTGTCTTCCGTGGTACTGTAAAAGTTGGGGACCAAGTAACCCTTTCTAAATTGGATGGAACGACTAAGAACTTCCGTGTTACCAAACTCTTTGGTTTCTTTGGTTTGGAACGTCGTGAAATTCAAGAAGCCAAAGCTGGAGACTTGATCGCTATTTCTGGTATGGAAGATATCTTCGTTGGAGAAACCATCACACCGACAGACGCAGTTGAAGCTCTTCCAATCCTTCACATCGATGAACCGACGCTTCAAATGACCTTCTTGGTCAACAACTCACCATTTGCTGGTCGCGAAGGAAAATGGGTGACCTCTCGTAAAGTTGAAGAACGCTTGCAAGCGGAATTGCAAACAGACGTCTCTCTTCGTGTTGACCCAACTGATTCACCTGATAAATGGACAGTTTCAGGACGTGGGGAATTGCACTTGTCTATCTTGATCGAAACCATGCGTCGTGAAGGATACGAATTGCAAGTATCTCGTCCAGAAGTCATCATCAAGGAAATTGATGGTATCAAATGTGAACCATTTGAGCGCGTGCAAATCGACACACCAGAAGAATACCAAGGATCTGTTATCCAAAGCCTTTCTGAACGTAAAGGTGAAATGTTGGATATGATCTCAACTGGTAACGGTCAAACTCGTTTGGTCTTCCTTGTTCCAGCGCGTGGTTTGATTGGATACTCAACAGAGTTCTTGTCAATGACACGTGGTTACGGAATCATGAACCACACCTTTGATCAATACTTACCAGTAATTCCAGGAGAAATCGGTGGACGTCACCGTGGTGCTCTTGTTTCAATCGATAACGGAAAAGCAACCACTTACTCTATTATGTCTATCGAAGAACGTGGTACGATTTTTGTCAATCCAGGTACAGAAGTTTACGAAGGAATGATCATCGGGGAAAACTCTCGTGAGAACGACTTGACCGTAAACATTACGAAAGCAAAACAAATGACCAACGTTCGTTCAGCTACTAAGGACCAAACAGCGGTTATCAAGACTCCTCGTATCTTGACCTTGGAAGAATCTCTTGAGTTCTTGAACGACGATGAGTACATGGAAGTAACACCTGAATCCATCCGTTTGCGTAAACAAATCTTGAACAAAGCAGAACGCGAAAAAGCAAATAAAAAGAAAAAATCAGCAGCTGCTGAATAATACTGAAAGAAAGGAGAAACAAAATGGTCTATTTTATCTTAGGGATTTTGATTCTCCTTTTTTATCTTTTTATGACACCAAAAAGCATCCGTGGCACGTTAGATAGTGTAGTATTGGTTATTTTGATCGTCTCGATTATCGTTCTCACTTGCCTTGCTATTTTTCAAATTTTTCAATTACCATCTGAATTTTTTGTCGGTGCCTTTCTCGCCTCTATTGGTTATCTAGCTTTAGTGGATATTTCAAAAATGACAACCAAACAGAAAAATAAACGATGACGTGATTTTTAAAGCCCTTTGGGCTTTTTAATTTTGCTAAAAAAAGGTAAAATAGAGAGTGATAAAAATGGAGCGAAGAAATCATGAAATTTGTGAAACAATTTGAAAATAAAAAGGTTCTTGTATTAGGTTTGGCTAAGTCAGGCGAGTCAGCTGCCCGTTTGTTGGATCGCTTAGGAGCGATTGTGACCGTCAATGATGGCAAACCTTTTGAAGAAAATCCAGCAGCACAAAGTTTACTGGAAGAAGGGATTAAAGTTGTGACAGGAGGCCACCCTCTGGAGTTGTTGGATGAAGACTTTGCGGTCATGGTCAAAAATCCAGGAATCCCTTATACGAATCCGATGGTCGAAAAAGCGCTTGAAAAAGGCATTCCAGTCCTCACTGAAGTAGAATTGGCTTATCTGATTTCGGATGCGCCAATTATTGGGATTACAGGATCAAACGGAAAAACGACGACAACAACCATGATCGGAGAAGTCTTGACGGCTGCCGGCCAAGGTGGTCTATTGTCTGGGAATATCGGTTTTCCAGCTAGTCAAGTTGCACAAACAGCAACAGAAAAGGATGTTCTGGTCATGGAATTGTCTTCTTTCCAATTGATGGGAATTGAAGCCTTCCATCCAGAGATTGCAGTGATTACCAACCTCATGCCAACCCATATCGACTATCATGGTTCTTTTGAAAATTATGTAGCTGCCAAATGGAATCTTCAAAAGAACATGACAGAAAAAGATGTCATTGTCTTGAACTTCAACCAAGACTTGGCCAAGGAACTCGCTACAAAAACCAAGGCAAGGGTCCTTCCATTTTCAACGGTTGAAAAAGTGGATGGGGCTTATTTGGAAGATGGACTTCTCAAGTTTAAGGGAGAAGTTGTTATGCGTGCAGATGAACTGGGTGTTCCAGGTAGCCACAATGTAGAAAAATGCCTTGGCAACGATAGCTGTTGCAAAAAGTCCGGGGTGTGGAGAATGAGGTCATTAAAGAAACCTTGTCAGCCTTTGGAGGTGTGAAACACCGTCTTCAATATGTGGATGAAATTCAAGGTGTCAAATTCTACAATGATAGTAAATCGACCAATATTTTAGCAACACAAAAAGCTCTTTTCTGGTTTTGATAACAGCAAGGTGATCTTGATTGCAGGAGGGCTCGATCGTGGCAATGAATTCGATGAATTGGTACCTCATATTACAGGTCTAAAGGAGATGGTGATTCTAGGGGAATCAGCTCCACGAGTGAAACGCGCGGCCGATAAAGCAGGCGTCCCTTATGTCGATGCGGCAGATGTAGCAGATGCTACAAAGAAAGCCTTTGACTTGGCTAGTCCTGGAGATGTTGTGCTACTAAGTCCTGCTAATGCCAGCTGGGATATGTATCCGAATTTTGAAGTGCGTGGGGATGAATTCCTTGCTACAGTAAAAGGGTTGAAATAAGATGAAAAAAATAATGTTTACTGGTGGGGGAACCGTGGGACATGTGACCCTTAATCTCCTCTTGATTCCAAAATTTATCGAAGATGGATGGGAAGTCCATTATATTGGGGACAAAAAAGGAATCGAATACCAAGAGATCAAAAAGTCTGGATTAGAGGTACGATTCCATTCGATTGCAACAGGGAAATTGCGTCGCTATTTCTCTTTCCAAAATATGATGGATGTTTTCAAGGTAGCTTGGGGAACGCTTCAATCCATAGCAATCCTACTTCGTGTGCGTCCACAAGTTCTCTTCTCAAAAGGTGGATTTGTATCGGTGCCACCGGTGATCGCAGCCCGTCTCACTCGTGTACCTGTCTATATCCATGAGTCTGATCTTTCTATGGGATTGGCCAATAAAATTGCTTATAAATTTGCTACCAAGATGTACACGACCTTCGAGCAAGCTCATGGTTTGACAAAGAGTGCGCATATCGGTGCGGTGACCAAGGTCACAGATCCTATTTCTCCAACTTCAGAAGTTTTAGAAGAAAAAACAAAAGGATTCCGAAAAGAGTTGCCGACCCTTTTATTTGTCGGAGGATCAGCAGGTGCGCGTGTCTTTAATGAATTTGTGACAGAGCATCAAGCAGAGCTCTTGCAACAATACAATATCATCAATTTGACAGGCGATTCAACATTGAATCAGGCTGAGGGTGGCTTGTATCGAGTAGATTATGTAACCGATCAGTATTTGCCCATGCTCCAGAAGGCCGATTTAGTGGTGACTAGAGGTGGGGCCAATACCTTGTTTGAACTCTTGGCCATGAATAAACTCCACCTGATTGTACCGCTAGGAAAAGAAGCCAGCCGTGGCGATCAGATTGAAAATGCCCAGTATTTTGTGGATAAAGGTTATGCAGAGCAATTGCAGGAAGATCAATTGACGCTCGAAACCTTTAATGAAACCATTCAAGAAATGTTGAAGCAAAGCCAAGTCTACCACCAAGCAATGGAAAAATCGACGGAACTCCTTTCACTAGACGATTTTTATGGCCTGCTTCAAAAAGATATCAGTAAGGGAAAAGATGACGGACGACAATAAAAAAACACCAACGGATGACAAAATTACAGAATTGTCAGCCTGGCAAAAAAGAAATAAAGAATATTTAGAAAAAAAAGCCTTAGAAAAAACGGAAGAGTCTAAAGCTGTGGAAACTGAAAGAGAAGAAGCAAAAGAAAACGAAGATCTTTCAGAAAAAGAAATAGCTTCTGTCTCAGAGGAAGAAACTGACGAAATAAAAGAGTCTGAAGAGGAAAATAAATCTGAAGTCGAAGAGGATCCAGAAACGGATGGAGAAAGTTCAGATGGAGAAAAATACGATCCAGCTATAGAGGAGCTAGATCATTTAGAGAAGCAAGTGAAAAAGCCTTCATTTTTTGAACGCTTGAAGACGAAAAAATCGAAGAAGGAACCGGCAGTGGCAAAACGTCATATCTATCGTGCCCTTCCTGTTTTAGGGATTAGCTCGTTGGTTGCACTTCTTTCTCTTTATTTCTTAAGTCCTTTATCTACACAAAAAGTGATTGAATTTTCTGGAAACAAAGTGGTTGACCAGCAACAATTGTATAAAAAAAGCCAGATCAAAGAAGAAGATTATACTCTGACGACCTTTATTCATAAGTCGATTTATGAACAGAATATGAAAGCAGCTAGCCCGTGGATCAAAGAAATACATATGAATTATCACTTTCCAGTGACCTTTAAGGTCAATGTGACAGAACATAAAGTGGTTGCTTATTATGTTACGGGAGAAGATCACTACCCAGTATTAGAAAACGGTGAGGTCGTTGAAATAGTCACTCCAACGTCTGAATTACCGTCTTCTTATATTAGTTTGAAGTTTTCAGATCGGGAATTGATTAGACAATTTGTAAAAGAAATGTCGTCCATTTCCTCTTCAATCACCAATGGTATTGTTTCTGTTGATTTGACACCTAGTAAGGTAACGAAGGATCTGGTGACTATTACCATGAAAAATGAAAATAAAATTCTTGATTCCTATTTCGCAAATTAACCGAAAACTTTCTTACTACAAGGCTATCAGTAAACAATTGGATGATGCTTCAACTATTGATATGGAAGCAGGAATTTTCAGCTATAGCGAACAATCGATCGCGGATGCGAAAGAGCAGGCTGAAAAAGAGAAGGCCGAAAAGGAGAAAGCTGAAGCTTCCGAAAACCAAGGAGAACATTCTGAGGAATCAACGCAAGAGTCAAATACAGAGGAACGGAATCCTTCAGGAAATGACTAAAGCCCATAAATTATCTCAAATAATTAAAGAAAAAATGTCCATTATATGCTTCTTTGTGATATAATGAAGTTTGGATAGTTCTAACCAAAAGGGCTATAAATAGATGTAAAGTGAAAACAAATAAAGAGAGAGGACTGGTGTAATGGCTAGAGACGGCTTTTTTACAGGTTTAGATATCGGTACTAGTTCAATAAAAGTATTGGTGGCAGAACATGTCAACGGAGAAATGAATGTAATTGGAGTCAGCAATGCAAAAAGTGCTGGCGTCAAAGATGGAATTATAGTAGATATCGAAGCTGCTTCAACTGCAATTAAAAATGCAATCAGCCAAGCTGAAGAAAAAGCAGGGATTTCAATCAATCTAGTCAATGTTGGGTTGCCTGCAAACTTACTACAAATCGAAGCAACTCAAGGAATGATTCCAGTCACAAGTGATTCGAAAGAAATCACAGATGCAGATGTTGAAAATGTTGTCAAATCTGCACTCACAAAAAGTATGACACCGGATCGTGAGGTAATCACCTTCATTCCTGAAGAATTCACAGTAGATGGTTTCCAAGGAATTCGCGATCCACGTGGAATGATGGGAATCCGACTTGAAATGCGTGGACTTCTTTATACAGGGCCACGTACCATTTGCACAATTTGCGTAAAACAGTTGAACGTGCAGGCTTACAAGTTGAAAACATCATTATTTCACCACTTGCTATGATCAAAACAGTCTTGAACGAAGGTGAACGTGAATTCGGAGCAACAGTGATTGATCTGGGTGGTGGCCAAACAACAGTAGCATCTGTTCGTAGCCAAGAACTTCAATTTACAAATATTTACCAAGAAGGTGGCGATTACGTTACCAAAGATATTTCTAAGGTATTGAAGACTTCTCAAAAATTGGCAGAAGGCTTGAAGTTCAACTACGGTGAAGCCTATGTTCCATCTGCTGGAAACGAAGTATTCCATGTAGAAGTCATTGGTGAAGTAGAGCCAGTTGAAGTTACAGAGAAGTACTTAGCTGAAATCATTTCGGCACGGATCAAACACATTTTTGAGCAAATCAAACAAGACCTCGAGAGAAGACATTTATTGGATCTTCCTGGAGGTATTGTGATTATCGGTGGAGGTGCGATCCTTCCTGGTGTTGAAGAATTGGCTCAAGAAGTCTTTGGTGTAAATGTAAAATTATTTGTTCCAAATCAAATTGGAATTCGCAATCCAGCCTTTGCCCACGTGATTAGTTTGTCTGAATATGCAGGCAATTTGACAGATGTGGACATTCTTGCTCAGGCTGCTGTGCATGGAGACCAACGTCTTCGCCAGCAACCAATTCAATTTGATCGACCAGCTCAACCTCAAGCACAACCGCAACCTGCTATTCCAGCACAACCGGTAGTACCAGCTTACAATGCTGAAAAGATCGAATCTCCAGTAGCTGCACCAGAAATTCCTGCAGCGAATAGTGATAGCAATCAAGAACAAAAAGCTACATTCACAGACCGAATGAAAAATTTAATCGGTAATATGTTTGATTAAGGAGTGTAAGTATTTATGACATTTTCATTTGACACGGCAGCGGCACAAGGTGCAGTTATTAAAGTAATTGGTGTCGGTGGTGGTGGCGGTAACGCCATCAATCGTATGATTGACGAAGGGGTTGCCGGTGTAGAGTTCATCGCAGCTAATACGGATGTTCAAGCACTTTCAAGTGCAAAAGCGGAAACAGTTATCCAATTGGGTCCAAAATTGACTCGTGGATTGGGTGCTGGAGGTCAACCTGAAGTTGGTCGTAAGGCGGCTGAGGAAAGCGAAGAAGTGTTAACAGAGGCTTTGCAAGGTGCAGACATGGTCTTCATTACTGCAGGGATGGGTGGAGGATCTGGTACAGGTGCTGCACCAGTCATCGCTCGTATTGCCAAAGCTGTAGGTGCTTTGACAGTAGCAGTAGTTACTCGTCCATTCGGGTTTGAAGGTTCAAAACGTGGCAACTTCGCTATTGAAGGGATTAACGAACTTCGCGAACATGTTGATACATTGTTGATTATTTCTAATAACAACTTGCTTGAAATAGTGGACAAGAAGACTCCACTTCTTGAAGCTTTGAGTGAAGCAGACAATGTTCTTCGTCAAGGTGTTCAAGGGATCACTGACTTGATCACAAGTCCTGGATTGATCAACCTTGACTTTGCAGACGTGAAGACCGTTATGGAAAACAAAGGGAATGCCCTCATGGGTATTGGTGTTGGTAGCGGTGAAGAACGCGTTATCGAAGCGGCTCGTAAAGCAATTTACTCTCCACTTCTTGAAACCACAATCGATGGTGCAGAAGACGTGATCGTCAACGTAACAGGTGGTTTGGATATGACTTTGATCGAAGCTGAAGAAGCTTCAGAAATTGTGAACCAAGCTGCAGGTCACGGAGTGAACATCTGGTTGGGTACATCTATCGATGAAACCCTTAAAGATGAAATCCGCGTGACGGTTGTTGCAACTGGTGTCCGTCAAGACAAGGTAGAACGCGTCAGCGGAATTGCTTCCTCACAACGTCCTTATAAAACAGGACCACGGGAACAACGCCCACAAGTTGCACCATTTGACCGTGAATTTGATTTGAAACAAGATGTTGAATTGCCAGCAACTCCAAGTCGTCCAGCGGTAGAACCAAACCGTGGCTCAGCTTTTGGTGATTGGGATATCCGTCGTGAGAATATCGTTCGCCAAACTGAACCAACATCAACTCATCAAGTTGATCGTTACGTAGATTCATCTTCAGATGATGATGAATTGGAAACACCACCATTCTTCCGGAATCGTTAATCATGAATCTGGTAGAGAATGCTGATCTTGTTCGGCAACAAGTAGAAACTGCAAGAAACAAAGCTAACCGTCAAGATCAAGTCAATGTGATAGCTGTCACCAAGTATGTGGATGTTGCCACAACAGAAACACTGGTGAAAACAGGGATTCAGCATATCGGTGAAAATCGTGTCGATAAATTCCTAGAAAAGTATCAAGCTCTAAAAGAGTATGATCTTACTTGGCACTTGATTGGGAGCCTCCAACGGAGGAAAGTAAAAGATGTAATCAATTTCGTCGATTACTTTCATGCCTTGGATTCGGTGAAGCTGGCTCAAGAAATTCAAAAACGAGCAGAACACCCGATCAAGTGTTTCCTCCAAGTGAACATTTCTGGTGAAGAAAGTAAGCATGGATTTGCACCCGATGAACTGGATGATGTTTTAGCGGAAATTGCACAGCTGGACAAAATTGAAATTGTTGGTTTAATGACGATGGCTCCTTTTGAGGCTAGTCAAGAAGAGTTGCAGGATATTTTTTCAAAAACTCACCAACTTCAGAAACAACTAGAAAAGAAACAATTAAAAAATATGCCTTTTTCAGAACTAAGTATGGGTATGAGTCGTGACTTTGAAGTAGCCATTGCGAACGGAGCGACTTATGTAAGAATTGGGACATCATTTTTTAAATAGGAAAGAACTATGTCATTAAAAGATAAATTTAACAACTTTATTGACTACTTCACAGAAGACGGTGAAGAAGTAGAAGTTCGCGAGGCAAAAGCAGCTGGGGCGGAAACACAACCAGTTCCACAGCCACAGCCGACTCCTCAAGTGACTTCTCCACGTCCACAGATTAGTCAAAGAGAACCAGTAAAACCAAAACCGACTCCTGTCGCACCTGTTACGACTCCAGTGTCTACAGCGGCAGTGAAGGAACCTGTTTCAACAACGAAAAATACATCTGAAAATATTACTCGCTTGCATGAACGTCAACGTGAATTGGCTGCTAATCGTGCGAATACAGATGAAAAGATTACCATTGATGTGCGCTATCCCCGCAAATACGAGGAAGCGACTGAAATTGTTGATCTATTACTATCTAATGAGAGTATCTTGATTGACTTCCAATATATGACAGAAGTACAAGCACGTCGTTGTCTAGATTATTTGGATGGGGCTCGTTATGTTTTAGCAGGAAATCTTCGTCGTGTTGCAAGTACGATGTACTTGTTGACTCCAATTAATGTGGTCGTTAACATTGAAGATATCCGCCTTCCAAATGATGTGGAAGTGACAGAATTTGACTATGATATGAAACGTAATCGTTAAGATGATTATCTTTCAATACCTATCAAATATCATTCAAATCTATTCCATCATTCTTGTGATCTATGCCTTACTATTTTGGTTCCCTGGGGCACCTCAGAGTACTCTTGGACAAATGGTTCACTGCCTAGTTGAACCATTTTTGAGCCTTTTTAGAAAGTTACCCTTGCAGTTTGGAGGCTTGGATTTTACGGTTCTTGTAGCGCTGCTGGTTTTGAATGTATTAAACCAGTTGTTGGGGCAACTATTTCTACAATTGATTGGTTAGTATACGATGGGACAGAAAGAGATTTACCAACATTTCAATCGTGAAGATCACGAATTCATTGATCGTTGTATTGAATTGTCTGAAAGAGTAATGGAACGCTATTCTGTTGAGGTGACGGGTTTTTTAAACCCTCATCAGGTCACTATTTTACGAAATGTTGCCGCTAGCTATCAGTTACAGGTCTTTGCTTCTAGTGATGAGCAGAAAATGGAGTATGCCAAGGTCATTGTGGCTCCGGATTATTATCAATTGGATCCAAATGACTTTGATCTGGCCTTATTGGAAATGGTCTATGCTTCAAAATTTCATCACTTGAGTCATTCTCAGGTACTGGGGACCATTGTTCACCAATTAGGAGTGGAGCGCAAGTCCTTTGGAGATATTCTGACGAGTGATGGAAAGAACCAAGTGTTTGTTGAACAGCGTTTTGTTCACTATTTTATGGATCACATCCAGAAAATTTCTCGGGTACCTGTTAGGCTTAGGGAAGTTCCTCTATCAGAACAAATGATCGTAGAGGAAGAAAGCCAGCAACGAGATATTCTCGTGTCGAGTTTTCGGCTAGACAAGGTGATTGCTGGGACCTTCAAGCTTTCGCGTTCACAGGCTAGTCAGTTGATTAGTTCTGGTTTGGTGAAAGTTAACTATGCGACAACTTCCAATGTTAGCTATGCTGTAGGTCTGAATGATTTAGTCAGTGTCCGACGCTTTGGGCGTCTTAAAATTGTTTCTGAAAATGGTATTTCAAAGAGTGGAAAATATAAAGTAACTGTTGAAGTACTCTTAAGTAAAAAATGAGGAGGAGTTATGGCTCTTACTGCTTTAGAAATTAAAGATAAAACTTTTGGCGTTAAATTTAGAGGGTATGATGCGAACGAAGTAGAAGAATTCCTTGATATCGTTGTACGTGATTATGAGGATCTTGTTCGTTTGAATCATGATCAAGAAACAAAAATTCATGCCCTTGAAGAACGCTTAAACTATTTTGATGAAATGAAAGATTCATTGAGTCAGTCAGTTTTGATTGCACAAGATACTGCTGAACGTGTGAAACAAGCTGCTAATGAGCGCTCAGAAAACATTGTTCGTCAAGCAGAGCAAGATGCACAACATTTAGTTGATGAGGCTAAACAAAAAGCAAATGAAATTCTTCGTCACGCAACGGATAATGCCAAGAAAGTTGCAGTTGAAACGGAAGAATTGAAAAACAAGACACGTGTCTTCCATCAACGTTTGAAATCAACGATCGAAAGCCAATTGAGCATTATCGATACACCTGAATGGGATGAAATTCTTCGTCCAACTGCTATGTATATTCAAACAAGTGATGAAGCTTTCCGTGAAATTGTTGAAAAAGCTTTGGGTGAATCAGTGCACCATCATCCAGAAAATGAGAATATCGATTTGACTCGTCAATTCTCACCAGCTGAAATCGAAGAATTGCAAAAGCGCATCGAAGCAGCTAATTTAGAATTGGGTGCAACGCAAGCGTTTGAAGGTTTGAATGAAAAAGTTCAATCCGCTTTAGAAGAAGCAGAGCACGCTCGTCATGAAAATGAGGCGGTTGTTGAGGAGCCGGTTCAACCAGAAGACGAAACGAATCGTGAATCTGTCAATATTTTATAATTTTGTAAAAACAGGTCCATTAATGATAGATCAAGCGAGCAGATGATGGTGGAAGATCTGCACTCCCTCTTAATGGATGATCCTTTTACAGTATTCGTTCTGAACCCTTGAGTAAGAACGGACGTTTCCCTCGTTACGGGATGAGAGGAGAAGGTCGCTTGCGACTTCTCGAACAAAGGTGGTACCACGAGCAATCGTCCTTTTTAGGATGCTCGTGTTTTTTTATAGCTTTTAAATCAATAAGGAGACACAATGAAACTCAAAGAAACATTGAATCTTGGGAAAACAGCTTTTCCAATGCGGGCTGGGCTTCCAACGAAAGAACCAGTTTGGCAAAAAGAATGGGAAGATGCAAAATTGTATCAACGCCGTCAAGAGTTGAATGAAGGAAAACCGCATTTTACGCTTCATGATGGCCCTCCCTATGCCAACGGAAATATCCACGTAGGACATGCCATGAACAAGATTTCAAAAGATATCATTGTTCGTTCTAAGTCTATGTCAGGTTTTTATGCACCGTACATCCCAGGTTGGGATACCCATGGTTTGCCAATTGAGCAAGTCTTGGCTAAACAAGGTGTGAAACGTAAAGAAATGGACTTGGTTGAGTATTTGAAACTCTGCCGTGAATACGCTCTTTCTCAAGTAGATAAACAACGCGAAGACTTCAAACGCTTGGGTGTTTCAGGTGATTGGGACCATCCTTATGTGACCTTAACGCCTGACTATGAAGCGGCGCAAATCCGCGTCTTTGGCGAAATGGCCAATAAAGGTTATATCTACCGTGGGGCTAAGCCAGTTTACTGGTCTTGGTCTTCTGAATCAGCTCTTGCTGAAGCAGAGATTGAATACCATGATTTGGTATCAACGTCTCTTTACTATGCTAACAAAGTTAAAGATGGTAAGGGTGTCCTAGATACAGATACCTACATCGTTGTCTGGACAACAACTCCATTTACTGTTACAGCTTCTCGTGGATTGACGGTAGGTGCAGAGTTTGATTATGTCGTAGTGAAGCCTGCTGGATCTGACCGCAAGTACGTCGTAGCCTCTGAACTCTTGCCAAGCCTTTCTGAAAAATTTGGTTGGGAAAATGCTGAAGTTCTTGCGACTTACCAAGGGAAAGAATTGAACCATATCGTTACAGAACACCCATGGGATCCTGAAGTTGATGAATTGGTGATCCTTGGTGAGCATGTAACCCTTGATTCAGGTACTGGTATCGTCCATACCGCTCCTGGTTTTGGTGAGGATGACTACAATGTAGGGATTGCCAATGGCCTCGAAGTTGCTGTTACTGTTAACGAACGTGGAATCATGATGGAGAATGCTGGACCTGACTTTGCAGGTCAGTTCTATGACAAGGTTGTTCCAACTGTCATCGAAAAACTTGGTGATTTGCTCCTTGCTCAAGAAGAAATCTCTCACTCCTACCCATTTGACTGGCGGACGAAAAACCAATCATCTGGCGTGCAGTTCCACAATGGTTCGCTTCTGTATCAAAATTCCGTCAAGATATCTTGGACGAAATTGAAAAAGTGAAATTCCACTCAGAATGGGGGAAAGTGCGTCTTTACAATATGATTCGTGACCGTGGTGACTGGGTGATCTCTCGTCAACGTGCCTGGGTGTGCCTCTTCCAATCTTCTATGCAGAAGATGGAACACCAATCATGACGGCTGAAACCATCGAACATGTAGCGCAACTCTTTGAAGAACATGGTTCGATCATCTGGTGGCGACTGTGAAGCGAAAGACCTCTTGCCAGAAGGATTTACGCATCCAGGTTCACCAAATGGCGAATTTACAAAAGAAACAGATATCATGGACGTCTGGTTTGACTCAGGTTCATCATGGAATGGGGTTGTTGTTAACCGTCCTGAGTTGACTTATCCAGCGGATCTCTACCTAGAAGGTTCAGACCAATACCGTGGTTGGTTCAACTCATCTCTTATCACTTCTGTGGCGAACCATGGTGTCGCACCATACAAACAAATCTTGTCTCAAGGTTTCGCTTTGGATGGGAAAGGTGAGAAGATGTCTAAATCTCTTGGAAATACCATTGCTCCAAGTGATGTTGAAAAGCAATTTGGTGCCGAAATCTTGCGTCTCTGGGTAACCAGTGTAGACTCAAGCAATGACGTGCGTATCTCAATGGATATCTTGAGCCAAGTGTCTGAGACTTACCGTAAGATCCGGAATACTCTTCGTTTCTTGATTGCCAATACTTCAGACTTTAATCCAGCTGAGGATGAAGTTGCTTATGATGAGCTTCGTTCAGTGGACAAGTACATGACGATTCGCTTTAACCAGCTTGTCAAGACCATCCGTGACGCTTATGAAAACTTTGAGTTCTTGACGATCTACAAGGCGCTAGTGAACTTTATCAACGTTGATTTGTCAGCCTTCTACCTTGATTTTGCCAAGGATGTTGTTTACATCGAAGGAGCTAAATCCCTCGAACGCCGTCAAATGCAAACAGTTTTCTATGATATCCTTGTGAAAATCACTAAACTCTTGACGCCAATTCTTCCTCACACTGCTGAAGAAATCTGGTCTTATCTTGAGTTTGAAGCGGAAGACTTCGTTCAATTGTCAGAATTGCCAGAAGCAGAAACGTTTGCCAACCAAGAAGAAATCCTGGATACCTGGTCAGCTTTCATGGACTTCCGTGGTCAAGCTCAAAAAGCCTTGGAAGAAGCGCGGAATGAGAAAGTGATTGGTAAATCACTTGAAGCTCATTTGACTGTTTATCCAAATGAAGTTGTGAAAACACTTCTTGGAGCTGTTGATAGCAATGTTGCTCAACTCTTGATTGTTTCCGAGTTGACCATCGAAGAAGGACCAGCTCCAGAAGGTGCAGTGACTTTTGAAGATGTAGCCTTCACGGTTGAACGTGCAGCTGGTGAAGTTTGTGACCGTTGCCGTCGCATCGATCCAACAACTACTGAACGTCACTACCACGCAACCATCTGTGATCACTGTGCAAGCATCGTCGAAGAGAACTTTGCGGACGCAGTCGCAGAAGGATTTGAAGCTAAATAAAAGCCATTAAGAGAGTAGGACAGAAATCGGTAATTCGTTAGAATTCGATTTCGTCGTCCCACCTCCGCACAGTTGAGTAGGGCTGTAAAAGCTGATGAAATCAGCGTAGTAGAGCCCACTCAACCACTGCGTCTTGCTCGACAATCCAAAAATAATTGAGAGGCTAGGACTTTTGTCCCAGCCTCTTTTTAATGGCTAGAATGGTGTATAGATTCATGTATCAAGGAAATAAAAAAAGTAAGGCAAATTGGCCTTACTTTGTAATTGGAAAGGAAATTTCAATTAGTTTATCGGAGTAGAGGGTTTTAATAGCGGATTGGTCAATAATTTGAAGATCAATCTTACGTTTTAAAAAGAACTCACGAATTTTTTCTACTTCAGTTTCACGAATAGCTCGGTGTTTGTTGCTGATCAACAATTCATAGTGTGTTGGGGCTTGTGTAAAAACAACGTCTGTATTGCCCGCGGAATAAACCTCAACAAGCAAGGCGTCAGTGCTGGCAAGTTGGCTTTTGACCAGTGCAGCATGACTATTTGTGGTATTAATGAGCTTCATATGAGTTCCTCCTAACCTCTATCTTCATTTATTATAGCACTTTTTTATTTTTTGTGAAAGAATTCCTTTATCTTTTGTGGGTATTTTTCCACTGTTCAATGCCCCATTTATGACTGCCACGTTTGAGTTTTTCAATAGCTTCTTCTACAGGAAACCAAGCAAGATTGTTAAAATCTTCCAGTGGTTTTTGAGCTTCTGTATAGCCTACCACTTCATAAATATAGGCGGGATTGTAGTAGTAGGTGTCGCGATGACTGGAATAGAAATACTCATCTGCTTGGCCATAGTATTGCCCTAAAATAGCAGTAAAGCCTAATTCTTCGATCAGTTCCCGTTTCAGAGCTTGCAAGTGATCTTCACCTGCCTCGATTTCCCCACCTGGTAAGAACCAGGCTCCATTAGGAGCTTGAACGAGGATGATCTGATCCTTGTCCTTATTGGGAATAACAGCGTAGACACCATAGCGATTGACGTAGGTCACATCTTGTTTTTTTTCTCCAAATGTAGGATTTGTCATTGAATTTTCCTCATTATCTAGTATCTTTATTATTATCATAATGGACGAGGTGAAAGCTGTCAAGAATAAACTGCCGAACTTGTGTAAAAGTAGCTACTTTGTCTGAAGTATAAATTTGTTTAGTTAAACACTCCTATCAAATTAGTTTAATTGATATAATAAAAGGGAGGTGATTTTATGGCTGAATCAAGACTATTTCGTATTTTATACATACTTTTAGAAAATGGGAGAATAACCGCTCCTGAACTTGCTCGATTATTTGAAGTCTCAGTACGTACAATTTATCGTGATATTGAGAGATTAAGCATAGCAGGTATTCCTCTTTATTCTGTTCCTGGAAAGGCTGGAGGGACCTTTTTAATGGAAGACTTCGTTCTTGATCGCACCCTTGTATCAGAGGAGGAAAAAATAAAACTTTTATCTGCTTTACAAGGTCTCCAGACTTTGACAGAAGATAAACAAGATTTTTTACTGACAAAATTGGAATCTATTTTTAAAGTTTCAGCTAAATCTTGGTTAGAAGTCGACTTAACAGATTGGAGGAAACGAAAAGGGCAAAAAGATCTCTTTGATACAATTAAACAAGCTATCTTAGATAAAAGACGACTTTCGATTACTTATCTGAGTGGAAATGGTCAGAAAACGATTCGTACAGTTGAGCCTTTTAAACTAGTATTTAAAAAAAGAGACTGGTATCTTCATGCTTATTGTTGTTCAAAAGAAGATTGGCGTTTTTATAAATTATCTAGGATTAATGACTATCAACTACTGGGAGAAACAATTAACCAAAAATGTGATTGAACCTATTGATACTTCTATTAAGATGGAAAATCTAATGGAAGTATCATTGAAGTTTAGTCAAAAGCTCGCTTTTAGAGTTTATGAAGACTTTTTAGAAGAAGAGATTTTTCAGTGTGAGGATGGATGTTTATATGTTAAAACCCAATTGCCAGAGCACGAGAGTATTTATACTTACTTATTGTCTTATTTAGATGGGGTAGAGATTATTGAACCGGATCATCTGAGAAGATCAATGATTTCAAGATTAGAAAAAATACAAAAGATTTATAAACCTTGACAAAAGATGTCAGGGTTTTAATGCTAGAATTGAGATAGAAAGGAGATAGGTCAAATGAAATATGAATGGAGAAAAATAGAGAAAGTTCTCTATCAAATCAAGGATAAGCCCACTATCTTGCAAGTACCTTCTAAATCCTATATCATAATTGACGGCAAAGGGGATCCAAATGAAGAAGATTTTTCTCAACGAGTGAGTGCCTTATATGCGTTAGCATATGCTATAAAGATGAAGTATAAAAAGTCTCCTCTGGATCAAGACTACATGGATTTTACTGTTTTTCCATTAGAAGGTTTATGGAAACAGGAGAATGAAGGGAAACTAGTTAAAAGTGAACTGTCTTATAGTATTATGATTGGTCAACCTAATTTTGTTACGAGTGACTTGTTTGATAAAGCTTTGGAAGAGGTTAAAATCAAGAAACCCGATCAGCTCTATGATGCTATTCGTTTTGAAGAACTAGAAGAAGGCTACAGTCTTGCCATGCTTCATGTAGGAACTTTTGATACAGAAAATCAGACTTTTGATGAAATGGAGCGTTTTTGCAAACTCCATAAACTTAAAAGAATTTCGAAAGTTCATCGTGAGATTTATCTAAACAATCTCCACCGAACAGATCCATATAAATTAAAAACAATTCTTCGTTATCAGATTCAAGAAGAAAATTAAAAAGAACAGGAAATAAGACTTCCTGTTCTTTTTATAAAACTAGAAAATTTAGTCTTCCTTTTCAGAAGTGTTCTTTTCTGCTTTTTTAGTAGCTTTGATGCTAATATTCCCATTGCTGGTCATGACTGCTTTGAGTTGTTTTTCACTTGGATGTTCTAGGTAATAATCTGTAATGGCATCTTCGATATGGTCTTGGATGGTACGACGGAGTGGGCGGGCCCCCATTTTTGGATCGTATCCCAGATCGACCAACTTTTCTTTGACCTTCTCTGTCACATCCAGATGAATCTCATTTTGTGCGAGACGTTGATTGACTTCATCGAGCATGAGGGTAACGATTTGAAGAAGGTTTTCTTTTGATAGAGGTTGGAATTCAATGATGCCATCAAAACGGTTCATGAATTCAGGGCTAAAGAAGTTACCGAGTTCTCCAAGTACAGAGTTGGTTCGACCTTCGCGAGCAGCTCCAAAACCAACATTGGCCTCAGCTTTGCCGGTTCCAGCATTAGAGGTCATGATGATAATGGTATCTTTAAAGCTGACGGTACGGCCTTGACCATCTGTCAAACGGCCATCATCCAAGACTTGTAAGAACATGTGCATGACGTCTGGATGGGCTTTTTCCACTTCATCCAACAACACGAGGGAGTAAGGATTGCGACGGACTTTTTCAGTTAGTTGTCCAGCTTCATCGTAGCCAACATAGCCCGGAGGAGCTCCGACTAGTTTCGCTACGCTATGTTTTTCCATGTATTCGCTCATATCAAAGCGGATCATATTGTCTGCAGAGCCAAAGAGCTCGATCGCCAATTGTTTAGACAATTCGGTCTTTCCGACACCGGTTGGTCCGACAAAGAGGAAGCTTCCGATCGGACGGTTAGGCGATCCTAGGCCGACACGATTGCGTCGAATGGCTTTTGCAATTTTATCTACTGCATCATCTTGACCGATCACATGAGCTTTCAAATCAGAAGCCAGATTGATCAATTGAGACTGTTCTTTTTTTCTTTCAAATCGCCAACAGGAATATTAGTCTTTTGTTCAACGATGTGTTCAATAGTTTTTTTCACTGATGACAGGGGTCTCCTGATCAGTGACATGTTGACCTTGCATTTCCTTGTATTTCGCGATTTGGTCACGGAAGTAGGCTGCTTTTTCAAAGTCTTCTTCGCGGGTTGCTTGAGCTTTGAGGTTTTTCAGCTTCAATCAAGCGCTGATCAATCACTTTTGGATCCACAAAGTTCAGAGTCAGGTTCATTTTAGACCCGGCTTCATCCAACAAATCAATGGCCTTGTCTGGCAGGAAGCGATCTTGGATGTAGCGGTTTGAAAGAATAGCTGCGCTTCGATAGCTCCGTCTGTATAGTGGACGTGGTGGTAGTCTTCGTATTTTTTCTGGATACCCTTGAGGATGGTGATGGTTTCTTCAACCGTTGGTTCATCGACCTTAACGGGCTGCATCCGACGTTCCAAGGCCGCATCTTTTTCAATGATACGGTATTCATTGAGGGTAGTAGCACCGACTAATTGAAGTTCTCCACGCGCCAAGGCTGGTTTGAGGATATTTCCAGCGTCCATATTGCCTTCGCCAGCTGATCCTGCACCAACAATTTCATGGATTTCGTCGATGAACAGAATAACATCTTCGCGTTGACGAATTTCATCCATTAATTTTTGCATGCGTTCTTCGAATTGACCACGAATGCCTGTGCCCTGAACGAGGCTCACGACATCTAGGCGGATGACTTCTTTTCCTTGCAATTTATGTGGAACGTCGCCATCGACGATTTTTTGAGCCAGGCCTTCCACAACAGCAGTTTTTCCGACCCCAGGCTCTCCAATCAGAACCGGGTTGTTCTTGGTTCGACGGTTGAGAATTTCGATGACACGGATAATCTCCTCGTCACGGCCAATGACAGGGTCAATATCTCCTTTGCGGGCAATTTCTGTGACATTGATGCCGAACTCTTCTAAAAGACCTTTTGGCTTTTGAGGACGGGCTTGACGAGGGTCTTGACCGCCACCACGGTTATTGTTTTGGCCGTAGCCGCCACCTCCATAACTGCCTCCGGATTGAGTTGGAGGGGTTTGAGGTTCTTGCGGACTTTGGAAGTTTCCAAGGTTATTGAAGAAATCTTCAAAAGGATCTCCAGTGAGTTGGCTCCGTTGGGTCATGCCTTTCAAGAAGCTGTTATTTGGGTCTGTTTTCATAATTTTATAGCAATTTTGACAGAGGTCTACTTGCTGCTGACGTCCATTTACATTTGTATATAAATGGATGGTTGATTCATTTATTTTACAATTTTGACAAAGCATATACATACCTCACAGTAGGTTTTTGATGGTTTTCCATCAAGAGACGAGCCTATTTTTAAAAGGTCAAAAATAGTCAAAGATTTATAGTTTCATTATATCAGTATTCTAGAAGTTTGCAAGAATTTGCTACGGAATGTCGCTAAGGATTGAAGAAAGAGCAAATCAATGGAAAAATGTGAATTTTTATTGGAAGAGCTTTCTCTTTTATGATAAAATAGGAGAGTAGAAAGTAAAGAGGAGAAATAAAATGGAATCACATTTAGTACGGATTATCAACCGTTTGGAGACAATGACAAAAGACGGTGGAAACTTGAAACGTAATTTTGAACGTGACGGTGTTGTTGTCGCTGAAGTAGCCTACAACCACAATGAAGAAGAAGGTTCAACCTTTACACTTCGTGATGTTGAAGCGCGTGAAACCTATACATTTGATAGCATTGATTTAATTGCAATGGAAATTTATGAATTGCTTTACTAAGCAGCTGTGTGGATGAGTTTGGGGTGGTCTCAAGCTCATTTTTTGTCCATCTGGCTATAGTTTTCGTCTATAAGAAATTCTAATTAGGAACAGTTAGGTTTGAGAGTTGAAATCTGCTATAATAGAGAGGACTATTTTCATTACTTGACTAGAAAGAGAATTGATATGACGACACTCATTGATGGGAAGGCGCTCGCTACAAAATTACAGGGTGAGATTGCAGAGAAAACAGCACGATTAAAAGAAGAGACAGGAGTTGTGCCTGGCCTCGTTGTCATCGTGGTAGGAGATAATCCAGCTAGCAAAATCTATGTAAGAAATAAAGAGCGTTCTGCTATTGCGGCAGGCTTTCGGAGTGAAGTGAGACGACTTCCTGAAAGCATTAGCCAAGCTGAATTATTAGAAGTGATCGAACACTACAATCAAGATCCCCTTTGGCATGGGATTTTGGTGCAGTTACCACTGCCTAAGCATATCGATGCGGATGCAGTCCTTTTAGCCATTGATCCGACAAAAGATGTGGATGGCTTTCATCCATTGAATATGGGGCGTTTGTGGGCTGGAAATCCCCTCATGGTGCCTTCAACTCCCGCTGGGATCATGGAGATGTTCAAAGAGTACGGGATTGATCTAGAAGGGAAGCGAGCAGTCGTGATTGGTCGTTCCAATATCGTTGGAAAACCCATGGCGCAGTTGCTCCTTGCTAAAAATGCGACGGTAACCTTGACCCATTCCCGGACCCATCATCTGCCTAAAATTGCTAGAAGAGCAGATATCTTGGTTGTTGCGATCGGTCGTGCGAAATTTGTAACAGCAGACTTCGTGAAAGAAGGCGCCGTTGTTATTGACGTCGGAATGAATCGCGATGAGAATGGCAAATTGTGTGGGGATGTCGATTTTGAATCCGTTGCCCCTTTGGCCAGTCATATTACTCCGGTACCAGGAGGGGTTGGGCCTATGACCGTCACCATGCTGATGGAGCAGACCTACGAAGCAGCTGTTCGTGCCTTAAAAAAATGAAAGTGTGAACAAGATGAAGTTTGTATTTGATTTAGATGGAACCCTGTCATTCGATGGTGTCACAATCGATGATGAAATCAAACAGGTCTTATTGAGAGCAGAAGAATTTGGTCATGAAGTCGCCTTTGCTTCTGCACGTTCTTACCGGGACAGCTTGGGCCTTTTAGGGGACTCATTGAGTCAGCAACTCGTGATTGGCTTAAATGGTGGATTGGCCTATCGTCAGGGGCAATTGGTATATGAGGAACAATTGGACAAGGATGTGTATCGGGAAGTCCTTGGCTTTTGTCGCCATTACAATCTACCATTTTTTGTGGATGATACCTTTGATTATAGCGGACAGATTTTGGAAAAGATTCCTTTTGTTGCTAATGTAGATCCCCTCAAGAAAGCCCAGTATCGTTCGTTAGAGGAGCTGACAGATCCGATTAAGGTCGTGATCTATATGGGTGGCCATGAGGAGCTCGTGGATGAGATCATCGAGCGGATCGAAAAGACAGACAAGGCCCATATTCGCTATCATGCGCATGAAAAATGCATCTATCTCAATCCAGCAGACACGCATAAAGCAACAACGGTAGAAGAACTCTGTGGAGAGAATTTCGTAGCTTTTGGCAATGATCAAAAAGATATCGAGCTCTTTGAAAAAGCTCTTTATGCAGTTCAGATTGGTGATTTTCCAGCCCTTCGGCCATATGCAGATGATCAATTGGTAGCCAAACAAAATCAACCACAAGCTGTGGCTGCTAAGATCTTGCAAGTCTTTGCAGAATTCAGAGGAAAATAAAAGATGGAGGGGGAGTCGTGGCTTCTCCTTTTTCGCTAGAAATGAGGAAGGTATGAAAACAGTTCAAAAAGAAGAGATTCAGCGTGTCATTGTGAAGCGAGAGACGAAGTCTTATAAGGGCGATTTTGGCCGTCTGCTCTTGATTGGGGGAACTTACCCCTATGGTGGAGCCATCATTATGGCAGCTCTCGCTGCGGTTCACAGTGGAGCGGGGCTGGTCACTGTTGCAACCGATCCGGATAATTTGGCGGCCCTTCATAGCCATCTTCCTGAAGCCATGGGCTTTGATCTAGCAGATAAGGATCTTCTTCGGGAGCAACTTCAAAAAGCCAGCGTGATCCTAGTAGGACCGGGCTTAAAGGAAGCAACAGAAAACCAAGCAATCTTGCACATGATTTTTGAGCAAGTCTCTAGCCAGCAGGTCTTGATATTAGATGGAGGAGCTATTAGTCTTTTAGTAGCTTCTCAGTTTGAATTGCCAAAGGCTCAGTTGGTCTTTACGCCTCATCAAAAAGAATGGGAAAAACTGTCAGGACTTGATCTAGCTAGCCAAACAGAAGAGAAGAGCCGAGAAGCGGTTCAAAGTTTTCCTAAAGGGACTGTCATTGTAGAAAAAGGACCCCACACCCGCATTTGGACAAGTGGGCAAGAAGAGGGCTATCAGCTAGATGTTGGTGGTCCCTACCAAGCAACAGGTGGCATGGGGGATACCTTGGCAGGGATGATCGCAGGGTTTGCAGGTCAATTTCCACAGGTCAGTCTCTATGAGCGCGTGGTGGTTGCGACCTATCTTCATTCAGCCATTGCTGAAGACTTGAGCAAGGAGGCTTATGTGGTTCTACCGACAACCATCAGCCAAGAAATCCCCAAATGGATGAGGGAGTGGAGTGACAAAGATCAGGTTACCAGCACTGAAAATAGGGAGTAGGTAAAAAAATGAAGGAAAGCATTCGGAAAGCAAATCAGTATATCGATGAAAACAGGGAGAAGGTTGACCAGCAATATAGAGGATCATTTCACTTACTACCTCCAATTGGCTGGATGAACGATCCTAATGGCTTTGTTTATTTCCGCGGAGAATACCATTTGTTTTACCAATTCTATCCCTATGATAGTGTTTGGGGGCCCATGCATTGGGGGCATGCCAAATCAAAAGATCTTCTCCATTGGGAAGAACTGCCAGTAGCATTAGCGCCAAGTGAAAGCTATGATAAGGATGGCTGCTTCTCGGGTAGTGCTATCGTGAAAGACGACAAGCTCTACTTGCTGTATACGGGTCATGTAGACGATGAGGAAAAGCGCGAAGAAACTCAGTGTCTTGCGGTATCGACGGATGGCATTACCTTTGAAAAAATCCCCACTAATCCAGTGATTCATATGCAGCATATTGATGGTATCGCAGATATTGCTGATTTTCGTGATCCCAAAGTCTTTGAATACAAAGGAAGCTATTATACTGTAGTTGCTTCCAAAACAGTAGATGATCGAGGGCAAATTCTCTTGTTTGCGTCAAGTAATCTAGAGGACTGGAGCTTTAAATCAGTCTTACTGGAAGGTGAAAAAGGGCAAGGTATCATGTGGGAATGTCCGGATTTCTTCCCCTTAGATGGTAAATGGGTCTTGATTCTGTCTCCCATTGAAATGGAAAGACAGCAAGAAAAATACTGGAATTTAAATTCGACTGTTGCCTTTATCGGTGACATGAATTGGGAAACGGGTCAGTTTGTTGTCGATTCATATGATGAAATTGATGGTGGCTTGGACTTCTATGCTCCTCAAACTTGTCAAGGATCAAATGGCGAACGATACATGGTTGCTTGGATGCAAATGTGGCAACGTTCCATCCCTAGTCATGACTTAGGTCATGGTTGGGCAGGAAGCATGACGGTTCCTAGAAAATTAGGTTTGAGAGACGGAAGATTGGTTCAGGAATTACCTGAGTCTGTGAAAGATCACTTCCTTGTAGAGAATGCGCCAGAAACCATTGTGAAGGGCAATCAAATCACGATCCCAGCGAAAGGGAAACAAACCTTGTTTGAACTAAATGCCAAACCGGGTCGCTCCTTTATCCTAGGTTATGGTGATGAAACTGATCCTGATAGTGTCTTGCAATTGAGTTACGACGCCTCTCAAAAACGCTTTAGCTTAAGTCGAGACCAATTTGGGCACCCCATTTCTGGAAAAGAAAATCCAGTATTTCAATCGAGATGGATTCAGTTGGATGCTGAAAAGGATCATCATTTTTCGATCATTCGCGATACCAACTCCATCGAAGTATTCGTGGATGGTAAAACTCTCTCGATGACCTTTTATGAAACGAGTCAGAATCCCGTCTATACTCTCACGGCAGATGAAGGGGTCAATTGGGTCGTAAAAACCTATCAAAAATAGGATGGAAAAACCTCCTAAAACAAAAGACAAGTCCTGTGACTTGCCTTTTTCTTATTATGTGACTTTCAGTCCGTCTCGCTCCGTTAGGTGCGAGACAAAAAAACCACCCGCTATGCGGGTGCGCATCGAAGGTTATACCAAAAAAACTCCAAACGCGATACAATTAAGGTGTTCAAGCCAATTGTAAAGCGAAAGGAGAAAAATATGGCTCAAAAAGCACATAGTTTATCACACACAAAATGGATGTGTAAATATCACATTGTGTTCACCCCTAAGTATAGACGAAAAGTGATCTATAATCAATATCGAAGTAGTTTGGGAGAAATATTCCATAGATTATGTAGTTATAAAGGTGTTGAGATTATCGAAGGCCATTTAATGCCAGATCATGTTCATATGTTGGTAAGCATTCCACCTAGAATTAGTGTTGCAAGCTTCATGGGATATTTAAAAGGTAAAAGTGCTCTAATGATGTTCGATAAACACGCAAATCTGAAATATAAGTTTGGAAATCGACATTTTTGGGCAGAGGGATATTATGTAAGTACAGTTGGCCTCAATGAAGCCACAATAAAGAAATACATTCAGGAACAAGAGCGAAAAGATATTGCTTTAGATAAGTTGAGTGTAAAAGAATATGAAGATCCCTTTAGGGATAGTGGCAAGTAGTACGTATACCTCTTTGAGAGGTCTGTGACGAGTCAAATGCAATAAGGCTTGAACAAAGTGAAAGCCAGCGTCTTTAGGCGCTGGCTAGTTATCTGGGCTTATAGCCCTGGTACAAACCACCCGTTTGACGGGTGGTCATGATTTAAGAGAGGACAGAAGCGAGGAGTCCTCCGAGAATGAGGATGATAGCACCGCTCAGTCGGTTGGCCATTTGGGCGAAGGCGATCATTTCCATGCGATCGGATGCGGAGAGAACAGCGATATTTCCGGTTCCTCCCATAGAGTTATTGATCATACCAGATCCGATAGCAGTCTCGACTGGATACAATCCAACCAGTTTTCCGATCAAAGCAGAAGCAAGCCCCATAGCTAGAACAGATGTCAAGCTTAGGAGAATGAATTGCCAGGTCATCGCCTTAGCGAGAGTTGAAAGGTCAATCAAGGAAAGACCGATCCCAGCTAGGACTGCATGGGTGAGGTTAGTCATAATGACTTGGTTGAACATGACCACACAGTTTTCCAAAGGTTTTGGGACAGCATTGAAAGCTTTCAGGATAAAGACGATGATAATCATGAAGGCATAACTGTGGATTTTTGGAACAAAGGTATTGCAGATGACCCCGAGAAGAAAAATACTAAAGGCAAACATCATTCCAACTCCGATTTGGGTCGGATCAAGGGTGAGTTTTTCTTTCTTCAATTCATCTTTATTGACGGGAATCAAGACACCGTGACCATTGTAAGGACTGTCTGCAAAGATTTTGACGATCAAAACAGCTCCAATGATGGCAAGGATATTACCAAGTGTAGTAGCGGGTGCCAATTGAGAGAAGATGGCTGCTTGGCTTCCGTGGAGATTGGCAGCGTAGATCTTTGAAAGAGGCAGGATTCCAGCTCCCATTCCTCCGACCATTTGTGGGAAGGAAACATAGAGAATCGAATGTCCAAATCCTTGTCCCAAAAGGGTTCCAACGATCCCAACAGAGAGAGCACCAATGACCATGGTAACCAAGGAAACAGGAATAAAGCGAGCGGAAGCTTTTACCAAGAGATTGCGATTCATCCCTAGAATAGCCCCACAAATCAAGGCTGCGATATAAAAATCCAGAAAGCCAAAGGAATCTCCCAAAAAGCCCTTGGTGGCTGTGATAATATTTGCTGGAATAACATGGAAGGTCGCTAAAAGAGTAGCTCCTAGTAGGGTGAAGACGGATCCCCCACCTAGGTAAGAATTCATAATTGGAAGTTTCTCACCGATAAAGTAGAGAAGATGCCCCATGACGACCAAAAGGAGGGTTAGTCCAAGCATATTGAGTGGGAGTTTCCCCATAGCAATCGTCACCGCAAGAACGATGACGATGAATGCATATAGAGGAAGACTGACACCGGAAATTTTGATTTCATTCAATTTTTTCATGGTTGTTCAGTCAGCTCCTTATTAGTATTTAGGATACCATTTAAGGTCACGTACAGCTTTTTCCATATCTGTTTCTTGGCTTGTGCAAGCCCTTGTTCTTGAGCTTTCTTGGCAACAGCTTCAGCTACCTTGATAGACACGTCAGCTACATATTGGAATGGTGGAAGGACTGGCGCACCTGGTTGTCCTGGATTGACGATGCCTGACAATGAGTGAGCAGCTGCCCCAATCATTTCATCTGTCAACAATTTGGCTTCAGAGGCCAACATACCAAGACCAAGACCTGGGTAGATCAAAGCGTTATTGGCTTGACCGATTTCATAGTCCACACCTTTGTAGCTGATGGTTCCTGAAGGGACACCGGTAGCGACAAAGGCTTTACCGTCTGACCATTCGATGACTTGTTGGGCGGTTGCTTCCAATTTCTTGGTTGGGTTAGAAATTGGGAAGATAACTGGGCGTTCAGTGTTTTCACACATGGCTTCAACCACTTCTTTAGTGAAGGCACCTGGGTTTGTAGAAGTTCCGACCAAGATCGTTGGTTTTACTGTTTTGATCACTTCAAGAAGACTAGTCATATCGCCTTTACCTTCGAAGTCAGAACGTTTTTTAGCAAATGGTTTTTGAGCTGGCGTCAAATCTTCCATATCGTCAAATAAAAGACCTTGTTTATCGATCATGAAGAAACGTTTGTAAGCTTCTTCTGGAGAAAGTCCTTCAGCTACCATTTCAGCGTGAACACGGTCTGCGATACCAGCACCAGCAGAACCACCACCATAGCAAAGGTAAACTTGGTCTGTCAATTTTTCACCAGTGATATCCATCGCTCCAAAGATACCACCCAAGACAACGATTCCAGTTCCTTGAATATCATCGTTGAAAGTTGGGATTTCTTTCTTGTAACGGTTCAAGATATCAGCCGCATTTGAACGACCAAAGTCTTCCCAGTGAAGGTACAATTTAGGGAAAAGTTTTCCAGCTGTTTGAACGAATTGATCGATAAAGGCATCGTATTTTTCACCACGAACACGTTCATGACGGTTTCCAAGATACATTGGATTGTTCAACAATTCTTCACGGTTGGTACCAGCATCGATGACAAGAGGCATAACGCAAGCTGGATCAATGCCTGCAGCAGCCGTGTAGACCATGAGTTTTCCGACAGAGATGTCAACCCCTTGGACACCCCAGTCACCGATACCGAGGATTCCTTCTGCGTCAGTTGCAACGATCAAGCGGATATCGCGATCGCCAGCCGCATTTTTCAATGTTTCTTCGATATTTTCTGGGTGGTTAATATCAAGGTAAGCGGCATATTGTGGGTCTACAAAGAGTTCAGAATATTGTTCAATGGTGTCTGCGATCACTGGATCATAGACGATTGGGTTGAATTCAACGATGTGTTGGTTAAAGAGGTAGTAGAAAAGAGTACGGTTTGTATTGAAAATTTCCATCAAGAAAAGACGTTTTTCAAGGTCTGATGGTTTGCGCAAGAAATGTTGGTAAGCTTGTTCAGCTTGTTCTTCGATGGTTTGAACATATGGAGGAAGAAGACCAATCAGGCCAAGTTCTTTACGTTCTTCCATTGTGAAAGCAGTTCCTTTATTAAGGAATGGATTATTTAAAATTTCATGTGATTTCATTGCGAAATACTCCTCATAAATAATTTATCTGTAAGATTTTTTTCTCACGCAAGCCATTATAGTCTTCTGTAATTCTTATAGTCAACTTCCCTTGTCCTTATAAAAAAATTTTATAAGTAAGGATTTTGTGTTAGAATGAAGGAAATGGAAATTGTAGAAATAGAGGGATAGAGATGAATATCCGAGACTTGGAATATTTTTATCAACTGTCGAAATTAAAGTCTTATACTGATGTGGCGCATTATTTTCAAGTGAGTCAACCGACCGTGACCTATGCCATCAAGCGTTTAGAGGACCACTATGCTTGCCAATTGGTAGAAAAATCGTCTTCTAATCGTGTCTTGCACTTGACTCAGCCGGGGAAGGTTTTAGCCAATCACGCGCGAGAGGTTTTAATCGAAATCGAAAAGACAGAAAAAGCTGTTGAACGAAGTAAAAAGAATCTGTTGCGCATTGGACTACCGCCATTGATCACTAGCGATATCATGAAAAAATTTGGGACGCATGATGAAGAACTTGAGATTTTTCGTCAATCGCAATTGGTGCAATTAGGTTCCAGGGATTTGATGCGATTGTTGGTGCGTGGAGATTTAGATTTTAGCCTATTGGGAAGCTTAGAGCCCATTTCGCACGCGCATTTGACCAGTCAGCTCCTGTATAAAAAAGAATTTTTTGTGATTGTTTCAAAGGATCATCCACTAGCAGATCGCAAGGAAATTTCTTTTAAAGAGGTGGTAGAGGAGACCTTCATTCTGTTAGATGAGCATCATGTCCACATGACGGCTTTTAAACGCTTGAATGCTCGCTTTGATGATTTAGCCCAGTCTACTGTTGTCTTGACCGATTCCAACTTGGTCTTGAGTTTCATCAAAGAAAATTTGGGAATTGGTCTCATGACCGATCTGACTCTCTTTCCTGAATATCCAAATCTTGTCAAAATTCCGCTGGTTGAAGAGGAAAAAACAGTCTTCTATATTAGTTATGCCTATCCAAATGAAGGGGAACCCCAAGCGCTTCTTAGCTCCTTTATTGAACGGTTAGAGAAGTGTGAAAAATAGGGAAGCTGGTGTTAAACAGACAAGTAGAGGGTAACTTGAATAAAATGAGGCTTGTAGAGAAAGGAAATTCATGATTTCGCTTTGTCTGCCAGCCTTTTTTGGTGTTTTTTGGTATAATTAAACTTGATCATATTCTGCAGAAAGGAGTTCCTATGTCCAACTATTTATCCGTATCAAGTTTGACCAAATATTTGAAATTAAAATTTGATAAGGATCCCTATTTGGAAAGGGTTTATCTGACAGGGCAGGTCTCCAATTTCCGAAAACGTCCCAACCACCAGTATTTTTCATTAAAAGATGAAAAAGCGGTCATTCAGGCAACGGTCTGGGCTGGGGTTTATCGAAGCTTTGGTTTTGAGCTAGAAGAAGGCATGAAGATCAATGTCATCGGTCGCATTCAGCTCTATGAGCCAAGTGGGAGTTATTCCATTGTCATTGAAAAGGCTGAGCCAGATGGGGTAGGGGCCTTGGCCATCCAATTTGAGCAACTCAAGAAAAAGTTGACCGAAGAAGGGCTCTTTCAGGATCGATGGAAGCAAGCTCTGCCACAATTTCCAAGAAAGATCGGGGTCATCACCAGTCAAAGTGGGGCCGTGATTCGCGATATTATCACAACGGTGAGCCGACGCTTCCCTGGTGTAGAGATTGTGCTCTACCCGACCAAGGTTCAGGGTGAAGGAGCATCTAGTGAGGTGGTTGCTAATATTCAAAGGGCTAACCAACGGGATGATTTGGATGTCTTGATTATCGGTCGTGGGGGTGGTTCAATTGAAGATCTCTGGGCTTTTAATGAAGAAGCAGTGGTGCGAGCCATTTGAATCGCGGATTCCGATTATCTCCAGTGTTGGACATGAGACAGATACGACTCTAGCCGATTTTGTAGCAGACCGACGAGCCGCTACTCCGACAGCCGCTGCTGAATTGGCTACTCCAGTAACCAAATTGGATCTCTTGTCCCATTTACAAAAGCAGGAAAATCGCATGGCAACAGCCATGTCCAATCGCTTGGCCTATAATCGTGAACGCTTGGCCAAATTAAGTCAATCGGTTATTTTTAGACAGCCTGAAAGACTCTATGATGGCTACCTGCAAAAGATTGACCAGTTGCAATTGCGCTTGAAACAAGGAATGCGTGATGCTTATGGACAAGGGGCCAATCAACTGCAAGGTTTGCGTCATCGCTTAGAAGCTATGTCTCCCTTGCACCGCATCGAGCGCTACCAGGACCGCCTGCTCCAAGATAAGAGAATCTTAACCAACCGAATGGAACAAGTCCTAAAAGAGCAAAAGATCAAGGTGCAAGGCTTATCAGAAGCTCTCTTGATGCTCGATACCAGTCGGATTATTGCGCGTGGCTATGCCATGGTTAAGCAAGACGATCAGGTCCTAGACTCGGTTGCGAAAGTAAAAGAAGGGGACCCGCTATCACTCATCATGAGAGATGGCCAGTTAGAAGTAGAGGTAAAACATGTCGAAAGAAAAGAAATTTGAAGAAAACTTAGCAGATTTGGAAGCCATTGTCCAAAAATTGGAAAGTGGTGATGTGGCTCTTGAAGAAGCGATTACAGAATTCCAAAAAGGAATGAAGTTGTCAAAAGAATTGCAAGATACCTTGGATCAAGCAGAGAAAACCTTGGTCAAGGTCATGCAAGCAGATGGTACTGAAGCGGATCTAGCATGAGACAAGAAGAAAAACGAAATAGAGTAGAGCAAGCGGTTCGCTCTTTTTATGAGGAGAAAGCCGTTGCCCCCCATTTAGTGGAGTCGGTCCTGTATTCGATCCAGGCAGGTGGAAAACGCCTGCGCCCATTGCTCCTTCTAGAATTATTAGAGGCCTTTGGACAGGAATTGACGGAGGCTCACTTTCAAGTGGCAGGAGCTTTAGAGATGATCCATACAGGAAGCCTTATTCACGATGATCTGCCAGCCATGGACAATGACGATTACCGTCGGGGACAATTGACCAATCATAAGAAATTCGGAGAAGACCTGGCGATTTTAGCAGGGGATGCGCTTTTTCTCGATCCCTTTGGGATGATAGCTGCGAGTGCCCTTCCTGATGCGGTCAAGGTCTCCTTGATTCTTGAATTGTCAGATGCTTCCGGTAGTCGTGGAATGGTAGCTGGCCAAGTCCTTGATATGGAAGGGGAGCACAAACAGCTCACGCTAGCAGAATTGCAGACTATCCATGCCAATAAGACAGGGCGCCTCCTTGCCTATCCTTTCATTGCAGCAGCTTTGATTTTAGAGTTGCAAGCAGACATTGGTCAGCTCTTAGAAAAAATCGGGAAAAAATTAGGCCTGGCTTTTCAAGTGCGGGATGATATTTTGGATCTGGTCGCTGATTTTGAAGCTTTGGGTAAGACCCCTCAAAAGGACTTAGTAGCTGAAAAATCGACCTATCCAGCCCTGTTGGGATTGGAAGAATCAAAAGCTTTGCTGACAAGTGAATTAGACGCTTGCGAGGACTTGTTGGATCAGATTACAACTGCTTGCGACTTTGATCCGCGAGCGATCAAGAAATTAATAGAAGGATTACGAATAGATGGCTAAGGAAAGAGTGGATGTATTAGCCTATAAACAAGGCCTATTTGATACCCGCGAACAAGCCAAAAGAGGGGTGATGGCAGGTCTTGTCGTTGCCGTCATCAATGGTGAGCGCTTCGATAAACCGGGTGAAAAAATTGATGAAGCAACCGAGTTGAAATTAAAGGGTGAAAAGCTCAAATATGTCAGCCGGGGCGGTCTTAAATTAGAAAAAGCCCTGAACCAATTTGGTTTATCTGTAGAGGGTAAAATTGCGATTGATATTGGAGCTTCTACAGGTGGCTTTACAGATGTCATGCTGCAAAACGGAGCCAGCCAGGTCTTTTCGGTGGATGTCGGGACCAATCAGTTGGCCTGGAAATTGCGCAATGATCCTCGAGTGGTCTCGATGGAGCAGTTCAATTTCCGCTATGCCGAGCCAGATGATTTTGAAGCGACACCGAGCTTTGCGAGTATCGATGTCAGCTTTATTTCCTTGGACTTGATTCTGCCAGCCCTTCACCGGATTTTGGCAGAAAATGGACAAGTCGTGGCCTTGGTCAAACCTCAGTTTGAGGCAGGACGCGAACAGATCGGGAAAAATGGGATCATTAAGGATCCTAAGATTCATTTAGCAGTTCTTGAAAAGGTCGCTACTTTTGCAGGGACACATGGCTTTGCGGTAATGGGAGTGGATTATTCCCCTATCCAAGGAGGCCATGGCAACATCGAATTTTTGATGTATCTAGAAAAAAAAGAAGAGAAAACAAAGCCAACTACAGAGCAGCTGGAGGCTGTTGTGGAGCTGGCACACAAGGAATTTAAACATGAAGAGTAAGAATATCAGATTAGAAAAAATTCGCCGCTTCATTCGCGATCATGAAGTGGGGACTCAAGAAGAGATCGTCGAACATTTGAAAGAAGAAGGCATCTCAGCAACCCAAGCGACGGTGTCACGGGATATCAAAGAATTGGGCATCGTAAACGCCCTCTGAAAGACATGACCTATGTCTATGAATTGCCACGTAAGCACCACCAAGGGATCGGGATGATCGAAAGCAATATTTTGTCTCATCGTCGCATGGGAGAATATGTCAATTTCACTATGGTTCCGGGGACAGCGCCTTTAGTAAAACGTCGCTTGCGGGAGATTTATAAGGAGCATATCTTTAGTATTGTTGCAGATGATGATACGATCTTACTGATCGCCTATTCAGCTCCAGAAGCAGAGAATATCCTCAAATCAATCTTTGGGTGGTAAGAGCCTATGCTATTAGAAATTTCGATTAAGAACTTTGCCATTATCGAAGAGATTTCCTTAAATTTTGAAAAGGGAATGACGGTACTGACAGGGGAAACAGGTGCAGGGAAATCCATCATTATCGATGCCATGAACATGATGCTGGGAAGTCGCGCAACGACCGATGTCATTCGACACGGAGCCCCAAAAGCAGAAATCGAAGGGCTCTTCACCGTTGAGAGCAATCGCCACTTGACGACTCTCTTTGAAGAGCAAGGGCTAGAGTGGACTGATGAATTGATCATTCGCCGAGAGATCTTGCAAAATGGACGAAGTGTCAGCCGGATCAATGGTCAGATGGTGAATTTGTCTGTCTTAAAGGCAGTCGGGCAACATTTGGTGGACATCCATGGCCAGCATGACCAGGAAGAACTCATGCGGCCTCAATTGCATATCGCTATGCTGGATGAATTTGGAGACACAGCCTTTTTCCAAACCAAAGATGCTTATCGTCAGACCTTCGAAGACTACAAACGCCTGCGCAAACAAGTGGTGGAACTCCAGCGCAACCAGCAGGAAAACAAGGCTCGTATCGAGATGTTGGAGTTTCAAATCGCAGAGATTGAGGCAGCTGCCTTGGAAGTGGATGAGGACCTGCGTCTGGAGCAAGAACGCCAACGCCTGCTTAATCACAAGATGATTGCTGATACCCTAACCAATGCCTATACCATGCTGGATGCAGAAGAGTTTTCGAGCCTCTCCAATGTGCGCTCAGCCATGAATGATCTGGAAAGCATCGAAGAATATGATCCCAGCTACAAAGAGCTCTCAAGCCAGTTATCAGAAACCTTTTATGCCCTTGAGGATATTACCAAGCGCTTAGAAGATGTGGTCGATGGTCTGGAGTTTGATGGCAATCGCCTCATGCAGGTGGAATCACGTTTAGATTTGATCCACTCCATCACGCGCAAGTATGGTGGCCAAGTCAAGGACGTCTTAGAATACCTGGCGCAAATCACCAAAGAATATAGCCTCCTCACTGGAAGTGACCTCTCGTCTGAGGACTTGGAAAAAGAACTCAAACGTTTGGAAAAAAGTTTGGTCACCTTGGCTCAAGATTTGAGTGATCAGCGGCATGCCCTGGCCCAAGCTTTGGAAAATGAAATCCAGCAAGAATTGGCAGATCTCTACATGGACAAGGCGCGTTTTCAAGTACGTTTTAGCAAGGCTAAGTTTAATCGTAAGGGAAATGAAGCTGTCGAATTTTACATTTCGACCAACCCAGGTGAGGATTTTAAACCCCTTGTCAAGGTAGCATCCGGCGGAGAATTGTCACGCTTGATGTTGGCCATTAAGTCTGCTTTTTCTCGAAAAGAAGGAAAAACCAGTATCGTCTTTGACGAGGTGGATACAGGGGTCTCTGGGCGCGTGGCCCAAGCGATTGCAGCGAAAATTCATAAGATTGGTCAAAATGGCCAAGTGCTTGCCATTTCTCACCTGCCTCAAGTCATCGCTGCAGCAGATTATCAATTCTATATTGAGAAAATCAGTGATGAACACTCAACTGTCTCTACTGTGCGTTTGCTCAATAGAGAAGAACGAATCGAAGAAATTGCCAAGATGCTGGCAGGAGAGGATCTAACGGAAGCTGCCCGTCAACAAGCAGAGCAACTTCTCAAGCGTTAAGAGAAAGAAGGTTTGAAATAATGTCAAGATACTTTGTAGTCGGAGATATTCACGGAAAAGCACAAATGCTAGAAGAGCTCATGACAGAGTGGGATGGAAAAGCCCAATTGGTCTTTTTAGGGGATTTGATAGATCGAGGCGAAAACAGCAAACGATCGATTGAAATCGTAAAAGACTACGTAGACCATCACGGAGCTGTTTGCCTTTCCGGGAATCACGAGTACATGTTTTTAGCCTGGTTGGACAATCCAGAAGAGCGTTATGACCACTACCGAAGAAATGGTGGCGATACGACCATCAACTCTCTGTTAGGCCGGCCACTCGATGCTCCTGTAGATGGGATTGCGGATGCGCAAGCAGTAGAAAACGCCGTTCCCTGACTTGGTGGCTTTCATCCGTAGTTTGCCTTTTGACTACGAGACAGAGACCTATTATTTTGTCCACGCTGGTGTGGATCTAACCCTTGAAAATTGGCGAGAAACCAGTGATTACCAAAAAGGTCTGGATCCGAAAAACCATTCCATGAAGCGGAGAATCATACAGGCAAATGGATCGTCTTTTGGCCATACACCGGTCTATGGACTGCTCAATGAGCCAGTCGGCACCGAAAAATCTTTGGATTTCAGATCGGAAGATGGGTGTCGATGGGAGGGTGCTGTCTTTGGTGGAGTCCTCCATGGATTGCTCTTGGATGATCAAGGTATTGTCCATGACCATGTCCTTCATAATACAGGTTTTTCTGCCGCAGACGACTGAGGAAGCAGGAATGGATATCTTTCACTGCAAAACCCCGTGTTTTTTGATATAATGAAAGCAGAACATTCTTAGGAAGAGTATAGAAATATATGGCAAATATTAAAATAGTTACAGACTCATCTATTACAATTGAGCCTGAAGTGGTTGAAGAATATGGCATCACCATTGTGCCACTTTCTGTTATGGTGGATGGAGTCCTTTATTCCGACAGTGAGTTGGGTGAAGGGGACTTCTTGCGCTTAATGCAGTCTAGTAAAAATCTTCCAAAGACCAGCCAACCACCCGTTGGAGTCTTTGCGGAGGTGTATGAAAAGTTAGCAGCAGACGGAGCTCATATCGTTTCAATTCATATGTCTCATGCCTTGTCAGGAACCGTAGAGGCGGCTCGTCAAGGAGCAACCTTATCAGGGGCAGAAGTAACTGTGATTGATAGTGGCTTTACAGACCAAGCCATGAAGTTTCAAGTGGTTGAGGCAGCTAAGTTGGCTAAAGAAGGAGCAGATCTAGACACCGTTTTAGGTCGTATTGAAGAAGTCAAAGAAAAGACAGAGTTGTATATCGGCGTATCTACCTTGGAAAATCTAGTTAAAGGTGGTCGGATTGGCCGTGTCACCGGACTTTTGAGCTCGCTTCTTAACATCCGTGTGGTGATGCAAATGAAGGACCATCAGTTGGAACCAATCGTCAAAGGACGTGGAAACAAGACCTTTAAGAAATGGTTGGATGAATTGGTAGAGAATCTTTCCCATAGTAAGGTGGCTGAGATCGGGATTTCTTACGCAGGGACACCAGAGTGGGCCAATGAAATGAAGGCTCAGTTGCAATCTCTCGTTGAAAAAGCAATCCCTGTTCTCGAAACTGGATCGATTATTCAAACTCATACAGGTGAGAATGCATTTGCAGTTTTGGTACGCTACGAATAAGCTGAATAAATGTTTGAAAAAACAGGTTTAGTACTTGACCTAAAGGCTTTTTTTAGATATTATAGTACTGTTAAGGCGTAAAGCCTAAAAAAATTGGAGGATTTGTTAAATGGCTAACAAACAAGATTTGATCGCAAAAGTGGCAGAAGCTACAGAATTGACTAAAAAAGATTCAGCAGCAGCTGTTGACGCTGTATTCGCAGCAGTTTCAGAATACCTTTCAAAAAGGTGAAAAAAAGTTCAATTGATCGGTTTTGGTAACTTCGAAGTTCGTGAACGTGCAGCTCGTAAAGGTCGCAACCCACAAACTGGTAAAGAAATCAAAATCGCAGCTTCTAAAGTTCCAGCATTCAAAGCTGGTAAAGCTCTTAAAGAAGCAGTTAAATAATTGCATTTTGAAAAGCCATCCTAGATTTCTAGGATGGTTTTTTTGTTGGACAGCTCTATAGGATAAGGGTATAATAGGAAAAAAGAAGGAGAGAGAAAAGACCATGCGATTCATTTTAGGCCTCTTTGCCTTGTTGTTTATCCGACCTATTTTCTATCTATTGAAAGGGTTGTGGTTTGTACTGGAATTTTGCTTTATGATCCTCGTGGTTAAGATGATCCTAGGAACCGTACGCTGGATGACCAGTTGGATCGGCTGAGAGTAGATGAATCTATTTCAGGCTCATGAATCAATGTCCGCTGGACATGAACTTGCTTCTCCGTTTTCAGGCTCGTGAATCAATGTCCCTCCGTGCATGAACTCGCTTTTTCATTTTCAGGCTCGTGAAAAAAATGTCCACTGGACATTTTTTTTAATTATGTGACTTTCAGTCCGTCTCGCTCCGTTAGGTGCGAGACAAAAAAACCACCCGCTATGCGGGTGCGCATCGAAGGTTATACCAAAAAAACTCCAAACGCGATACAATTAAGGTGTTCAAGCCAATTGTAAAGCGAAAGGAGAAAAATATGGCTCAAAAAGCACATAGTTTATCACACACAAAATGGATGTGTAAATATCACATTGTGTTCACCCCTAAGTATAGACGAAAAGTGATCTATAATCAATATCGAAGTAGTTTGGGAGAAATATTCCATAGATTATGTAGTTATAAAGGTGTTGAGATTATCGAAGGCCATTTAATGCCAGATCATGTTCATATGTTGGTAAGCATTCCACCTAGAATTAGTGTTGCAAGCTTCATGGGATATTTAAAAGGTAAAAGTGCTCTAATGATGTTCGATAAACACGCAAATCTGAAATATAAGTTTGGAAATCGACATTTTTGGGCAGAGGGATATTATGTAAGTACAGTTGGCCTCAATGAAGCCACAATAAAGAAATACATTCAGGAACAAGAGCGAAAAGATATTGCTTTAGATAAGTTGAGTGTAAAAGAATATGAAGATCCCTTTAGGGATAGTGGCAAGTAGTACGTATACCTCTTTGAGAGGTCTGTGACGAGTCAAATGCAATAAGGCTTGAACAAAGTGAAAGCCAGCGTCTTTAGGCGCTGGCTAGTTATCTGGGCTTATAGCCCTGGTACAAACCACCCGTTTGACGGGTGGTCATGATTAAAAGCATTCTAAATAGTGATTTATTTTGAAACATGCTATAATAGGGGTAACGAATCGATTAAATCATATTGGAAAGGGGGATCATAGTGAACGCATTGCATCGTCATGAAGAAGAGCGCGTGGAAGAAGTCTTGCAAAATTTGCGTGCCAAGGGTATTCGGATTACTGATACCCGCAGAGCAGTTCTTTCCTATTTAGTGGCGAGTCATGAACATCCAAGCGCTGAGAAGATCTATCGTGATTTATTGCCTCAGTTTCCAAGCATGAGTCTAGCAACTGTCTACAACAATATCAAGGTTTTAGATTGATGAGGGAGTTGTTTCTGAGATCAAGGTTCGCAATGATACCACGACCTATTTTGATTTCATGGGGCATGACCATTTGAATGTGGTATGTGAAAAATGTGGCCGTATCGCTGATGTGGACATCGAAGTACCAGATCTTCGCGAAGAAGCAGCCAGTCAAAGTGGTTACCAGATCACCAAGACCCAGATGACGGTCTATGGTATTTGCCCCAGACTGTCAAAAACAATGGTAAAGACATTCCATTAGAGCCGTCAGGCTCTTTTTTGTGAGAAATTGCACTTTTCTATGGTCGCCACTAGATTTTTTACTGAAAATCTAGTAGAATAAAATAGATAAACGGGGGAAACCTCGGAGAATAAAAAGGAGATCCATCTAATGGTAAAATTGGTTTTTGCTCGCCACGGTGAGTCTGAATGGAACAAAGCTAACCTTTTCACTGGTTGGGCTGATGTTGATTTGTCTGAAAAAGGTACACAACAAGCGATCGACGCTGGTAAATTGATCAAAGAAGCTGGTATCGAATTTGACCAAGCTTACACTTCAGTATTGAAACGTGCGATCAAAACGACTAACTTGGCTCTTGAAGCTTCTGACCAATTGTGGGTTCCAGTTGAAAAATCATGGCGCTTGAACGAACGTCACTACGGTGGTTTGACTGGTAAAAACAAAGCAGAAGCTGCTGAACAATTTGGTGATGAACAAGTTCACATCTGGCGTCGTTCTTACGATGTATTGCCTCCTGCAATGGACCGTGATGATGAACACTCAGCACACACTGACCGTCGTTACGCTTCACTTGACGATTCAGTGATTCCAGATGCTGAAAACTTGAAAGTTACTTTGGAACGTGCCCTTCCATTCTGGGAAGATAAAATCGCTCCAGCTCTTAAAGATGGTAAAAACGTATTCGTAGGAGCACACGGTAACTCAATCCGTGCTCTTGTTAAACACATCAAACAATTGTCAGATGACGAAATCATGGACGTGGAAATCCCTAACTTCCCACCATTGGTATTCGAATTTGACGAAAAATTGAACGTTGTGAAAGAATACTATCTTGGTAAATAAAAATATCCAGTGGATATTTTTATCCCGAGCCTGAAAACGCAAAAGCGAGGCAATTATAACGGGATTTGTTATCAATCATAGAAAGCTGACTTCGGTCAGCTTTTTTGCTTGTCTTCCTTAGATCCTAGCTGGTTTTGGGTTTTCAGGGTCTCCTAAAAATGTTATAATAGAGTGTTACTAAATTGGGTTCCATTAGCCCTGAAAGGAAAAGAAAATGACAAAATCATTCTACATCACAACCCCTATCTATTACCCATCTGGTAAATTGCATATTGGTTCAGCTTATACAACGATCGCCTGTGACGTCTTAGCGCGTTACAAACGCATGATGAACTACGATGTTTTCTACCTGACTGGTCTTGATGAGCATGGTCAAAAGATCCAGCAAAAAGCAGAAGAAGCTGGGATTACGCCACAAGCTTACGTAGATGGGATGGCCGTTGGAGTGAAAGAACTCTGGCAATTACTCGATATCTCATATGATAAATTCATCCGTACGACAGACGATTACCATGAAAAAGTGGTGGCTCAGGTCTTTGAACGTTTGCTTGCGCAAGACGATATCTACCTGGGTGAGTACTCTGGTTGGTATTCAGTCTCTGATGAAGAGTTCTTTACAGAAAGCCAATTGGCTGAGGTATTCCGTGATGAGAATGGCAAGGTCATCGGTGGGGTAGCCCCATCAGGCCACGAAGTAGAATGGGTTTCTGAAGAATCTTACTTCCTTCGCCTCAGCAAATACCAAGACCGCTTGGTTGAATTTTTCAAATCCCAACCAGATTTCATCACGCCAGATGGCCGTCTCAATGAAATGTTGAAAAACTTCATCGAGCCAGGTTTGGAAGATTTGGCAGTATCTCGGACTACCTTTACTTGGGGAGTTCCAGTTCCATCTAATCCCAAACACGTGGTCTATGTGTGGATTGATGCCCTTCTCAACTACGTGACAGCTCTTGGTTATGGTCAAGAAGATCATGAAAACTTTGATAAGTTCTGGAACGGCACCGTCTTCCACATGGTCGGAAAAGACATCCTTCGTTTCCACTCCATCTACTGGCCAATACTCCTCATGATGTTGGATATCAAATTGCCAGAACGTTTGATTGCTCATGGTTGGTTTGTCATGAAAGACGGTAAGATGTCTAAGTCTAAAGGAAATGTCATCTACCCAGAAATGTTGGTGGAACGCTTTGGCTTGGATCCACTTCGTTACTACCTCATGCGTAGCCTTCCAGTTGGTTCTGATGGGACCTTCACCCCAGAAGACTATGTGGCTCGCATCAACTATGAATTGGCCAATGACCTTGGAAACCTCCTTAACCGGACGGTAGCCATGATCAATAAATACTTTGGTGGCCAAGTTCCAGCTTATGTCGAAAATGTCACTGCATTTGATGCTGATTTGGCTAAGGTGGTTGAAGAAAACATCGCTGAATACCACAAGCAAATGAACGCGGTTGATTACCCACGCGCTTTGGAAGCGGTATGGAACATCATCTCTCGGACCAACAAGTACATCGATGAGACAGCGCCTTGGGTCCTCGCTAAAGAAGATGGTGACAAGGAACAATTGGCAGCGGTGATGGCTCACTTGGCAGCTAGCCTTCGTGTCGTGGCTCACTTGATCCAACCATTCATGATGAACACCTCAAATGCCATCATGGAACAACTTGGCTTGGGCTTGGACTTCGATCTTGAAAACTTGACCCTAGCAGGCTTCCCTGAAAATGTCACAGTGGTTGCCAAAGGAACTCCAATCTTCCCACGTCTCGACATGGAAGAAGAAATTGCCTACATCCAATCTCAAATGACTGCTGGAAAACCACAAGAAAAAGAATGGATTCCAGAAGAAGTGGAACTCAAGTCTGAAAAAGACGAGATCAAGTTTGAAGACTTTGACAAGGTTGAAATCCGTGTAGCAGAAGTCAAAGAAGTGGAACGCGTCGAAGGATCAGACAAATTGCTTCGCTTCCGCCTAGATGCAGGAGATGGCGAAGACCGTCAAATTCTTTCTGGTATCGCGAAATTCTATCCAAATGAACAAGAATTGGTCGGCAAGAAACTTCAAATCGTGGCCAACCTTAAACCACGTAAGATGATGAAGAAATATGTCAGTCAAGGCATGATTCTTTCCGCAGAACACGGAGATCAATTAACAGTCTTAACTGTTGATCCATCTGTACCAAATGGAAGCATTATTGGTTAAACGATAGACAAAGAAAAAATCATCTAAAAAACTTTCCTTAGGTGAGTACGGACGTCAGCGAACTTCGAAGAAGTTCCATGACTTAGTTTTGGACCAAGGTTCCATGGCTCGAGTGCTAGAAACACAATTGTTTCTAGCACTTTTCTCACGGCGGAAAGTTTCAGTAGATGATTGAATAATTCTAACGAATAAATTTTTTGATTTTTATAAAATTAATTTGATTTGTAAGGAAGAACAAATTGTCTACGCTCTCAAGCACTCCCGCGGGAGTGCTTTTGTTGTGTCGGTAAGGAAGGTCTCCCATTATATATTTAAATACTTGTCCTATTCATCTGGCCGGTATTCTAGGATATCTCCGGGCTGGCAGTCGAGTTCTTTGCAGATGGCTTCAAGGGTGGTGAAGCGGATGGCTTTGGCCTTGCCGGTCTTGAGAATGGAGAGGTTAGCTGTCGTGATGCCGATTTTGTCGGCTAGCTCATTGGATTTCATTTTCCGCTTGGCCAGCATGACATCTAGATTGACGATAATCATGACACCCTCCTTAAATGGTTAGCTCATTTTCTTCAGCAATCTCAATACCTCTCTCTAAAATCTTGCCAGAGACCCAGACGATTGGAACGGCAAGGAGAAGCCCTGTGTTAAAGGTAAATTGGAAAGTGAAGGGAAGGAGATAAGCATTTCCACTGGTTTCAAGTGTGCCAGACATAAAGGACAAGACCAAGAGAATCTTCCAAGCTCGGTTGCAAAGATCAATGTTAGAGTGAGAAAAGATCTTTTCTTGGTAGAGATTTTGGAGGAAGCTGCGAATGGTGATGAGAAGGTAAATATAGATAGCGCTTGAGGCTAGTGGGAAGAGCAGCTGCCAGAGAGGTTGTGGATGTTGGGGAAAGAGCTGGATGCCATTCGCATCAAAGGACAAGCGACCTGATTGAATGAGATCTTTGAAAAGGCCCATGCGGGAAAGCAGATGGACGACTAATGCAGCCACGGTCATAAAGCCACAGAAGTAAATGAAAGCCGTTAAGACTTCAATGACATTGTTTTAAGGTTTTTGAGTTTTTCATCGCAAGCCTCCTTGAAGTTTATTTATTTTTCACTTATAGTATACTCCTTATAAAAAATTAGTCAATAAAAAAGTATCGAAAAACGATAAAAAAATAATGATAAACAAAATATTGTTTTTGAAAAACAGGTATTTTCTACTAAAACTAGTCAGTTCAAACCTGGAAAACCACTACATAGAGGGGAATTTTACTATACTTTCGATTTAGGGTATACTAGTGTAAAGATCTTATTCCATGGAGGTAGTAAAATGAATCTTAAGTGGAAGAAAAAATACCTGGGACCGATTTTGGGGCTGGTCGGAGCAGTTGTTCTGATCGGTGGAGTCTATCTCTACTCTAGCTCCAACATCCAACCAGACCATCAAAAGGAATTTAACCAGACTAGCAAGAAGGTCACTAAGCCAAAGGAAAAAGCCATTGACTTGAGTGGTGACTATGTCTCTAATGAACGGGATGAAGCCAAAATCGAGAAAAAGGGCAAGGCCTGGAAGATCGATTACCAAACGGCTGACGGCAAGGTATCTGCTGAATTTAGCACGGATTGGAAGGTTGAAGGGTCTAATAAAGTTTCGACAGGCAAGATGAAAAAGTCCGATGGCAATACAGACTTTACAGTCACTGTTCGTGTCTTCAAATACAAGACAGACAAGAAGCCTTTGATCACGGTCACCATGTCTGACAAAAATCCCGACCACGAGATGGTCTTTGCCAATCGAGAGGATTTTTTCAAATCGACAGATCCAAATGATGTCGTCCTTGATGGCAATCTCTCACCGTTTGAAGGTGCTTATTCCAATGATACCTATGAAAAGGAAATCGCAGATTCCGGTTTTAAACTTTATGGCTATACTCCAGAAGAATATTACCAAAACAAGACCAACGCCTTTCCAAGTATTGTAAATGGGGAGACCGGCTGGACTTTCTGGAGCGGAGGCACTCGGGCAAGTTACTTGTTCAATAAAGAAAAAGAGCCCAAGAAGCGAAAAGGCTATTATGAAGTTTATTTCACAGGGGCAAATGGGACTGCGATCCAAGGGCAAGAGCAAACCTTGTACTTAATCCCAGCGGGTGTGACAGGTCCTGATGGAGTAGCTTCCCAAGAACGTCGGATTCTCTTTGGGGATGTGGCCTACCGTGATTACCATCTAGAGTGGTGGAAAGCTTACCCACAACCGAAAAAAGAGAAAGACTTGGATATTGCGGCCATTAACGGAGGCGACTTCTCAAGCTTAGCTGGAACCTGGCGCAATGGCAAGGGAGCTGAAATCGTCATCCAAGCAGACGGAAAAGTTAAGGGTCAAGGTAGCCTCAAGGCTGTTGCAGACTCGGATAAGAAGAGCAAGATCCCTTATGTTGAGATGAAGATGGGTGAAACTGGTGCAGCGATTGGACTTCTGAAAATCGGTTTCCAAAATCCAGATGGAGACCAGTCTGATACCAGCAAGCCACGTCTAGTGGTCACTCAATCTGCAGGCAACTACCCGGTTGATCAATATTTCTACCGTCAATAAAAGAGAGTGGGACAGAAATCGGTCATTCGTTAGAATTCGATTTCGTCGTCCCACCTCTGTACAGTTGAGTAGGGCTGTAAAAGCTGATGAAATCAGCGTAGTAGAGCCCACTCAACCACTGCATCTTGCTCGACAATCCAAAGACAATTGAGAGACTAGGACTTTTGTCCCAGCCTCTTTTTTTCTGCAGGGAAAGGTCGTGGAGGCTAGTAAAAGGTTAGTCCCTAGCATTAAAAGGAAAAAAATGTAAAAAAGGCTTGACAAAGCAAACAAATAGCAGTATTATTAACTAGTTAATTAACTGATTAATAAACTGGTTAATAAAAATGAAAAAGAGGTGAAGGATGAATAGGAGAAGAATGAAGGTTCTGGGACTCTTGTTTCTCGGTTTCTTTCTGCTGACAGCTTGTGGAAGTCAAGGAAATGCAGGCAAGCCTCCTTCTACAAAAGGACTTAAAATTGTCACGAGTTTTTATCCCATCTATGCCCTGGTCAAGGAAATCTCTGGCGATCAAAATGACATCTGGATGGTTCAGTCAGGTGCAGGGATCCATGATTATGAACCCTCAACCAAGGAAGTGGCCCAGATTTATGATGCGGATGTATTTGTCTATCATTCTCAGACCCTGGAATCGTGGGCCGGTCGCTTAGATCCTAACCTACAAGGTTCCAAGTTACAGGTGATCGAAGGTAGTCAAGGAATGACACTTGATAAGGTGGCTGGATTAGAGGATGTTGAGGCTGGTCAGGGAAAAGAAGCCAAGCACTTGTATGATCCGCATACTTGGTTGGATCCTGTAAAAATCGCAGAGGAAGGAAAGATTATTGCCCAACGCTTGGGAGAGATCGATCCAAAGAACAAGGAGCGCTATCAGACCAATGCTCAAAAGCTTGAAAAGCGCTGTGAGGAACTGGTAGCCCACTACCAGCCTCTCTTTGACAAGGCCAAGCAAAAGACTTTTGTGACCCAGCATACGGCCTTTTCTTATCTGGCCAAACGCTTTGGTCTCAAGCAGTTAGGGATTGCAGGGATTTCCCCAGAGCAAGAACCGACCGCTCGGCAATTGGCGGAGATCCAGCAGTTTGTCAAAGACTACAAGGTAAAAACGATCTTTGTGGAAAAGCACACGTCGTCAAAGGTGGCAGATAGTATCGCCAAGGCAACAGGGGCGCGTGTCAAGGTCTTGGATCCACTGGAAGCTGATCCGCAAAACGATAAGGATCTATTAGAAAATTTAGAAGAAAATATGGCGAGTTTAGCCAAGGAATTAGAGGAGTAAATCAAGGATGAAGAAAAAGGGAACGATTGGATTGGTAGCGACTTTGGGAATAGGGCTCTGTGCCTATGCGCTCAGTCAGCAACCACAAGTCAAGGAAGAGAAAAAGAATCAGATTCAGTACCTGCAGGCAGAAAAGAAATCGTCAGCGACTGACACCAGTAAAAAGGAAGACAGCATCGAAGCGGTCAATGCCAAGGAAAAGACCCAGGCAGAGCAGATTGTCATCAAGATTACAGATGAAGGCTTTGTCACTTCTCATGGGGATCATTTTCATTACTACAGCGGCAAGGTCCCTTTTGATGCCATCTTTAGTGAAGAGTTGATTTTGCGGGATCCAACTTATCAGCTGCAAGAAGCGGATATCGTGAGCAAGGTCAAGGATGGCTATATTATCAAACGCGCTGGGAAATACTATCTCTACTTAAAGGATGCCCAACATACAGTCAATGTGCGCTCGATCGAAGAGATCGCCCAACAGCAAAAGGGAGGCACCAAAGAAGAAGGAGAGACGGGATCGGTACAGGCAAGCTCCTCGCATAAGGCAGGCAAGACCCGTGACTTCCGTCAACCGAGTCAAGCGCTGAAAGAAGGAAAGACTCTTGAGATGCTGACGGCTAAGAACCATACAGGTGGTGGCTACCGTACGGACGATGGTTATGTCTTTAGCCCTGGAGATGTCATTTCAGATACAGGGGACGGCTTTATTGTGCCCCATGGCGGCCATTTCCATTATATTCCAAAGAGTGCTTTATCTGCTGGAGAGTTAGCAGCAGCCCTCTCCGTCTTAGGTGGTCAAGCTGGCCCTCAGGCAGGAGGCTCACACCTAGCTGGAGCAAGCACAGAGCAAGGAACACCGGATCAAGCCTCTCCAAGCCTTGGTAAGCAAGCGAGCAACCAACCGTCAGCCAGTCCAACCAATACACAGACAACCCCAACGACGTCTAAACCAGCTACCTCTAAACCGAGTCCAACCCTGACCAACTTGATCGAAGAATTGCAGAAAGCCCCGTTGTCTTCTCGTCATGTGGAGTCTGACGGTTCTGTCTTTGATCCAAGCAAGATTACCAAGTGGACCGATCAAGGGATTGTCTACCCTCATGGGGATCATTTCCACTTTATCCCATACAGCTCCCTATCTCCTTTAGAGCGTGAGCTGGCGCGGCAATTCCAATTGCTTCGTGCTCAAGGATCTAGTAGTCCAACAGAAGGAAGTCCAAGCTTGCCTTCAAATCCGAGCACAAAACCAGTTGATCCTGATCATGAGCATGGCGACAGTCACGATCACAAAGAGGAGCACGATCATGGTTTCCACGCAGACAAGGTCATCAGCAAGGATGAGGAAGGCTATATGGTTGCTCATGGCAACCATGCCCATTATTTCTATAAAAAGGATCTTTCTCCTCAAGAGATTGCAGCAGCAGAGGCAACTCTAGCTGGTAAGAAAGAAGAGGACAAGGGTCAGCCCCTGACAGATGACGTTGCCAGCTATTCTCGCGATGCCTCAGATGAGGAAAAGATCCAGTACATCAGTAAGACCTATGGTGTCCCTCGTGAGGCCATTAAGATTTCCAATGGTTTCTTTGTCTTTAACAATCCAGACCAAGAATACGATCCGACCCACATCCATCCTTATGCCGTTCGGAAGGAACATGTCCGCATCCCACTTGAAACTGGCAATCCTGAACTAGACTTTATCAATGAACTCTATGCAACAGCGCTTCGTTCAGGGATTTCTCCATATAGCCTCCAGATTGAAAATGGTCAGTTTGTTATCCCGCATGGCGATCACAACCACTATATCAAGGTACGTTCAGCAGGACTAGCAGACTACTTAGCCCACCGTCTTCCAACCATCCAATCTCCTTACAAAAAAGGAGACTTGGACAAGAAAGTCGTAGAGGACAAGGTCAACCAGCTCTTAGCAGAAAGCCGCAGCCTCTATGCTTCTGATCCATTGCAACAAAGACGGATTGAGCTGATCTTGGGTCACTTCTTGGAAAATGTCAAGAGCTTCCCAAGTAACTCAACAGAGGGCTATCTAGCCAGTCTCAAACAGGTTGATGCGCAGTACATTCATGCGACCCAAGCGGTCAAACCAAAAGAAGAGACAGCCTTGGATCGTCGTTACCAAGAATTGCTGGAACAAGTGCGCTTGCTAGACACAGAAGCCTTCCAATTGAAGAAGGAAGAGTTGGTCTCTCAATTGCAGGAAGCCTATACTGCCAAGGACAGCAAGCGTCTAGAGCAGGAAGGGAAGCTATTAGAAGCTGTTCAGGAGATGCAAGATCGGACAGGTGTGACATCGGTCGATTACCTCAAGTATTTCTACCAAAGCTTGAGCGATGCGCGCTTGACACCAGAACTCCGCACTAAGGCAGCAGATCTAGCCTTGAAGCTCTACCGAGCTCAAGCCTTTGAAGAAGCTTGGGATTCCAAGTCTCACTTTATGGAACTCTACCAAACCAAGCAAGCTATTGACCAGCTCTTCTCACAAGAAAAAGGCCAAACCTATCCTATTGAAAAAACAGTTTTGGATCAAAAAGGAAGTCAAACCCCATCCTACAACGTAGCGGTTTATGATTTCCTCAAAGGCTTGTATGGAGAGTTGGATAAGGCAACAGAAGCCCGTCAACAGAACAAGATTTTGACAGCCCTCTCAGAGCAAATCCAGTCGCTCTTGCCACAAGTCGAAGACCAAGGCAAACGAGCTGCTTTTGAAGCAGACTTGGCTCAGCTTAAAAATGAGACCGATCCAGACAAGGCTCTGGCAAGTGGGCAAGCCCTGTTACGAGAAATCAGTGACACCATTGAAAAGCAAAAACAAAAGCAAACCGAAGAGCCTCAAATTGGGGATGTCGCTCTTTACCAACAGCTCTATAATCAATTGATGGCTCTTCACCAACAATTGCAGGACAAGGGAGCTAGTGATGCTGTATTTGATCGCTTGGAAGCTCTCTTTGACCAATTAGCTAATCCAAAGAGTGATAAAGCAGCCTTACTACAGGCCATCCAAGCCTTCCAGGCAGAGTTGGCAGCAACGCCATCTGCAAGCGAAGCGGGCAAACCAGCTTCCACAGCTGAAACGCCTGTCGCTACAGAAACTCCGGTGGAAAGAAGCAGCAGCTTCAGAAGGAAGCAAGCCTGCCACAACTGAGACAGAAACAGAGCCTGCAAGCGCAGCTGTAATAGAAGCAAGCACGCCAGATACTCCATCTCCTCAGAACCAATAGAAAAGAGGCTGGGACAAAAGTCCTAGCCTCTCAATTATTTTTGGATTGTCGAGCAAGACGCAGTGGTTGAGTGGGCTCTACTACGCTGATTTCATCAGCTTTTACAGCCCTACTCAACTGTGCGGAGGTGGGACGACGAAATCGAATTCTAACGAATTACCGATTTCTGTCCCAGTCTCTTTTTGCGTTTTAGTGAATAGAAGAAGTGGTCTCTTTTTTCAGTAGTTGAGCCTCACTCCTTGTGTTCTAAGAGCAGTGGTGAGGAAAGCTCGACTGCTTTTTTTCGCTTGAAAAATGCGGCCATTTGAACCAGGATGCGGGGAACCGTCTGCCATTTTTTCCAAGCTTGAAAGCGAGTGTCGATGAGCTGCTTGGCCAATCGTTCTAGCATCTCCCGCTCGGTTGGATCCAAATCCTGGGCATTTTGGAGGATTTCTTTGGCCTTAGCTAGCTGCTTGAGATCCGTTAGATCATTGATGGAAGTGATGCCGGCATCCAGAAAAATGCCAAAAAAGGTGTCAAAAAACTTCTTGCGCTCCTCTGCCGATGTTTCGCGAACCCATTGCTTCAAGGTCAGATCGGTCTGCTGGCTATCTGGACTGGTTTCAGAAACGGTCACAAAGCTGTAGTCCTTGATTTCCCAAGTAAAGGCATCGTGCTGGGCAAAGCCGCCAAAGGCGTGACTTTTGACAATGGTCGTCGGTTCTGGCACTTCCAACATCATGCCAACGATGGATCCCTGAGGGACAAAGCGACGAATGTTTGGAGACGTACGCTGGTAGCCTTCGGTTTCGATAATGGCCTTGTTGAGGCCAGGAGCATCGTAGCTGTAGATCGCGTCGACCCGTTCAAATAAGGAATCAGGTAGATACGAGCAGGCATAGGTTGCGAGATTTCCCCCTTTGGAGTGACCGGCTACTAAGAAACTTCCTTTTGGAAATTCCTTCATGACATGTTGCAGGTAGCTGGCTGCGCGCTTCTGAGCTGGTACATGGTCCATATAGGTCATGTGGAAGTCTTCCTTCCAGCCGATCAAGGTGTCATCTGTTCCTCTGAAAACGACCAAATACGTATCCAGACTAAGCCGATAGGTCATGGCCGCAAACTGTTTTTGCACATCGGGATCGTATTCATCGACATAGTTGAGGAGTTTGATGTTCTTAAAGCGCTTTGAAGTAGCCAACTCATCGACTAATTGCAGGTGCTGGTTACTCACGATAAAATCGGTAGTCCGATCGATCAGTTCCATCGCATCAGACAGGCGCACTGGAATCCCTGTTGTATCTCCTTGAGGCACAATGTGTCCAAAGGGCAGATAGGTCAGCTCTGTCAATGCGAGGACATCCAGCTCCTTGAAGGGGCGGTCATATATGGAATCGTAAGTCACTTCTTTTAGGTAATCAAAAATCGTCGACATCTGTGCCTCCCGTGTCTTATTTCTCTCAGTATAGCACAAAAATGGATGGAGAAAAAGCGCCTCCCATCAAGAAAGTAGGCCTCAGCTCTTCTTTCCCTCTGAAACAGCCTTTTTCTCTGCTGTTTAATCTGTTATAATAGGAAGAAGAAAAAAAGAAGGAAAGAAAGCCATGCATAAATTCTCTTAGTGGAAGACGATGAAATTATCCGCCAACAGGTCAAACAATTATTGGAACAATGGGGCTATGAAGTGGTCGCAGTCGAGGATTTTATGGATGTCCTCGGGATCTTTGTCGAAAGTGACCCCCACTTGATCCTCATGGATATTGGCCTGCCTCTCTACAATGGTTACCACTGGTGCCAGGAGATTCGTAAGGTTTCAAAGGTTCCGATCATGTTTCTTTCTTCACGGGATCAAGCCATGGATATTGTCATGGCCATCAATATGGGTGGAGATGACTTTGTCACCAAGCCCTTTGACCAAAATGTCCTCCTTGCCAAGGTCCAAGGACTCTTGCGTCGCTCTTACGAATTTGGGACAGATCAAAATCTGCTAGAGCACCGGGGAGCCATCCTCAATCTCAAGTCCACGGACTTGGTGTATGAAGGGGAAGTCATCAAGCTGACCAAGAATGAATTTCAGATCCTGCGCGTCCTGTTTGAGCATGCAGGCAGTATCGTGGCGCGCGATGACATGATGAAGGAGCTCTGGAATAGCGACTTCTTTATTGATGACAATACCTTGTCTGTCAATGTGGCCCGCCTTCGCAAGAAACTAGAGGAGGCTGGCTTGTCAAACTTCATCGAAACCAAGAAAGGCATCGGTTACGGGTTGACCCATGAATAAATTTGGAACGATCTTCTGGCAATATGTGGTATCCCGCAGGCGCCTACTCTATCTATCGGTCATCTTTTTGATCGTCGATTTGGTCTTTGCCTATCTCTTTCCAGAGACAGGGACGGTTTTCCTCTATGCGACCCTAGTGCTAGGCTTTTTTGCCTTCTGTGTCTTGATCTGGGATTTCGCCATGACCTTTCGGGACTACCGCAAAGCCGCACTTTATGAGGAAATAGAGGTTGCCTCACCACTGGAACACCTCCTTTATGAAAAATACACGGAAGAACAGCAGGCGCGCTTGGAGGAAGGGAAGACAGCCCAGGCCAAGTTCAATGATCTGATGGATTACTATACCCTCTGGGTTCACCAGATTAAGACGCCCATTGCGGCCAGCCAGCTCTTGGTGCAAGATGTCGAGACGCCCATTGTCAAGCAGCAGATGGAACAGGAACTCTTTAAGATTGACTCCTATGCCAATTTGGTTTTGCAGTACCTGCGACTGGAGAGTTTTCATGATGATCTGGTCTTGAGGCGCGTGTCGGTAGAAGATTTGGTCAAAGAAGTAGTCCGCAAGTATGCCCTCTTTTTTATCCAAAGAACTTGACCGTGGATCTGCATGATTTGGAGCAGGAGGTCATCACCGATCGCAAGTGGCTCCTGGTCATTATCGAGCAGCTCTTGTCCAATAGCCTCAAGTACACCAGCACCGGTGGGATTGAAATCTATTTTAAAGACCAGACTCTCTATATAAAAGATAGCGGGATTGGGATCAAAAATAGCGATGTCCTCCGCGTCTTTGAGCGGGGCTTCTCCGGCTATAATGGCCACCTGACCCAGCAATCCTCAGGGCTGGGGCTCTATCTATCTAAGAAAATCGCAGAGCAATTGGGTCACAGGATCACCCTACACTCAGAGGTCGGCCAAGGCACGACCGTTGCTATTCGCTTTGAAGAAAAGAAGTTGGTCATGGATTAAGATTTCCCATCTTACAAAAATGTAAGAAATAAACGGCAAAATGAAAGGTTAGGTTATGGTAGCCGCCTTTTATTTTTTATACAATAGTCTCATCAAATGAAGGAGGTCAAGAAAATGAAACTCTTGAAATGGATGAAACAACTCAAAAAGACTGAGAAACCTTGTAACCAAACCGATCTGGAAAAGACGGAATTTGGTCTCCAAGTCCTGCAACAAACCCAAGAATTTTTCTTGATCTACTAGTAAAAGGAGAAAAGCATGTCATTACTAGACGTTCAACATATCAAAAAGATCTACAAAACCCGTTTTCAAGGAACGCAGGTTGAAGCCTTAAAGGATATTCACTTCACCGTGGAAAAGGGTGAGTACGTGGCTATCATGGGGGAATCAGGATCTGGGAAATCGACCCTTCTCAATATCCTGGCCATGCTGGATCAGCCGACCGAAGGGCGGGTCTACCTCAACGGTACCGATACTTCAACTATCAAGAACAAGGATGCCTCGAGCTTCCGTCGGGAAAAACTAGGATTTGTCTTTCAAGACTTCAACCTGCTGGACACCTTGTCCGTCAAGGACAATATCCTTCTCCCTCTCGTCCTCTCTCGCAGACCCGTCAAGGAAATGATGACTAAGATCGATAGCGTGAGTCGGGAGTTGGGCATTCACCAGCTTCTTGAGAAATACCCTTACGAAATCTCTGGTGGGCAAAAACAACGGGTGGCTGTAGCACGGGCCATCATCACCTCACCTGAAATTCTCCTTGCTGATGAGCCAACAGGGGCGCTGGATTCCAAATCTTCGGCTGCTTTGCTAGATGTCTTTGAAGATATCAATAGCATGGGACAAACCATCCTCATGGTGACCCACTCAACTGCAGCAGCAGCGAGGGCTAAGCGCGTGCTCTTTATCAAGGACGGGATCCTCTACAACCAGATCTTCCGCGGGGAAAAGACAGAGCGTCAGATGTTCCAAGAAATCTCGGATACCTTGACGGTCATGGCAAGTGAGGTGGAGTAGATGTTACGATTAACCACTAAATTAGCTTGCTCCAATCTGATCAAGAACCGCAAGCTCTATTATCCCTTTGCGATTGCGGTCATTCTCGCAGTGACCATCGCCTACCTCTTTGACTCCCTGACCTTTAATCCCCGTATTTCCGAGCTTCGAGGGGGCTCTTCCATAGTGTTCACTCTCAGCTTGGGGTTCTTCGTGGTCAATGCCGCAGGAGCTATCATCGTGCTCTATGCCAATAGCTTCGTCATGAAAAATCGCTCCAAGGAGCTGGGGATCTACAGCATGCTAGGCCTTGAAAAACGCCATCTCATCAGCATGATCTTCAAGGAACTCTTGCTTTTTGGCTTTCTAACCATCTCAGCCGGAGTCTTGATTGGAGCTCTCTTTGACAAGCTGATCTTTGCCTTTCTCTTGAAACTCATGAAGATGAAGGTCCAGCTAGTATCCACCTTCCAACCTGGGATTGTCGTCTTGGTCTTTGTCACCTTTGGTCTCATCTTTGGGCTTTTGATTCTTCTCAATGCTTGGCGGATTCTCCGTTTGAATGCCCTGCAGTTGACGCGTGAGAAGGCTAGTGGCGAAAAGAAAGCCCGCTTCTTGTGGCCCCAAACCATCCTGGGACTAGCCTCTCTTGGTTTTGGCTACTACCTAGCTTTGTCTGTCAAAGACCCCATCATTGCGCTTGTGACCTTCTTTCTAGCGGTTATCTTGGTCATGATCGGGACCTATCTGCTCTTTAATGCTGGGATCACCGTCTTCTTGCATCTGCTTAAGAAAAAAAGAAGAGCTACTATTACCAGCCCAACAATATGATCTCGGTCTCTAACCTCATCTATCGCATGAAGAAAAAAATGCAGTGGGCCTTGCGACCATTGCCATCCTCTCGACCATGGTGCTGGTGACCATCTCTGCAGCCACCAACATCTATGTCGGTAGCGAAATGGTCAAGAAAAATCATGGCTCCTCATGATTTCTCTGTCCAAGGAAAAGGGGTCGATCTGGAGCAGATCAATCAGAAATTTGATGAATTTGCCTCTGAGCACCATCTCAAGATCAAGAATCGTGACCTGATGACCTATGCCAACTTTGGGGTTAAATCACAAAAGGGCACAGACTTCACCGTCTATCCAGCTGATGAACGCAGCGTCACTCCTAAAACTGTCTTTATGGTATTTGATGCAGCTAGTTATGAACACATGACAGGCGAACACGTCGATCTGACAGGCAACCAAGTCATCCTCTTTGCCCATAACGAGGCTCTTAAGGGGCAAAAGCAGTTTACTATCAACGGGCATGACTTCCAAGTCAAGGAAGAAGTGAGCAAGGATTTTATCACCGATCACGTGCCCAATCAGTTTAATATGCTGACGGAGGATTTCAACTACCTGATCGTGCCTGACCTCTCAGCCTTTGTCGCTCAGTTTCCAAATCTGGCCATCAATACCAATATCTACGGTGGCTTCAATGTCAATGTCGATGAAGACCAGCAACTCAAGCTAGCAGCTAGCTATGATAAGATGATCGATGAATTGAGCAGCCAACAGGGCCAAGGAACATTTATCTATGGAGGTAACCGAGCCAATGATGTGGCAGAGTTGAATAGCCTCTTTGGTGGCATCTTCTTTATCGGGATTTTCTTGTCACTGATCTTTATGGTCGGAACGGTCATCGTCATCTACTACAAGCAAATCTCAGAAGGTTATGAAGACCGTGATCGCTTCGTCATCCTCCAACAGGTGGGGCTCGATGAACACGAGGTCAAACGGACCATCAACCGTCAAGTGCGGACTGTCTTCTTCCTCCCTCTCATCTTTGCCTTTATCCACCTGGCCTTTGCCTACCATATGATCCGCCTCATTCTTAAAGTGCTCGGTGTCATCAATAGTGGCCAAGTACTCGTCGTGACCATCAGCGTCTGCGCCGTCTTTCTTATCACCTACCTGATCGTCTTTTGGATCACCTCTCGGAGCTATCGTAAGATTGTGCAGATATAAGGAAAAAGAAGCTCGAATCAAATTAGAAACTTTCCTTAGGTGAGTACGGACGTCAGCGAACTTCGAAGAAGTTCCATGACTAATTATTGAGCCTAAGGTCTCAATAATTCCGAGTGCCTGAAACATGATTATTTCAGGCACTTTTCTCACAGCGGAAAGTTTCAATATACTCTAAATAATAATGAGAAATCATTTTGAGATTTTTGCACAATAGTCCAGCTAAGGTTATTCAAAGAAAAGAATTGTCAATTTTTAAGCTCGCTCATAGCGGGCTTTTTGTGAGAAAACTGACAGCGATTGTTTGTGCTTTTCAAAGGGATATACAAAAAAGACTGAACCAGTCGAGTTCAGTCTTTGATCGATTTCTATTAAAGTGATGTAAGGAAAGTCAATCCCCCTAGGATGACACCTGCTGAATTTGGAATGATCAAAATCCAGTCTTTTTTAGGTTCCTTTGTCCAACCATAAATGACCCAGATCAAGCAAGAAATAGCAGCTGACAAGGGTTGGAAAGGTTGGGCCTTATTTCCCTGTAAATTAGCAATAATTTGTGGGATGTAGGCAATGAAAACGATAATCCCAATAAAGGCACCGATCGAGCCAACGATTTGGTTGATTTTTTGTTTATTCATAAAATTTTACCTCTGTGTATTAAAATAGCATAAGTAGGAAGAAAATGCAATTAATTTGCATGCTATGCAAGATGAAAGTGATTACATTCGCACAAAATTAGACAATGTGTCAAAAATGGAAACTAGAGAGAAGACTCTCTCGAAAAGAAATCCATCTTCCTGCAAAATCACAAGATTGTGACACTTTACAGTTCGGTAACATTTGAAAAAAAGACTTGAATTTGTAAAGGACAAAAGGTAGAATAGTGCATACTTAAAAAAAGAAAAGGAAATGGTAGTTTCAAAATGAATGAAAAACAAATGAAAATTCTTGGTTGGGTTGCGACCTTTATGTCTGTTATGATGTATGTGTCTTACTTCCCACAAATCATGGATAACCTCGCTGGTCACAAAGGGAACTTTATTCAACCCCTTGTTGCAGCCATCAACTGTAGCCTTTGGGTTTACTACGGACTCTTCAAAAAAGAACGCGATATTCCACTTGCTGCAGCCAATGCACCAGGGATCATCTTTGGTTTGATCACAGCCATCACAGCCTTGTAATCAATGAAAGAGAGAGTGGGACAGAAATTGGTAATTCGTTAGAATTCGATTTCGTTGTCCCACCTCCGCACAGTTGAGTAGGGCTTTAAAAGCTGATGAAATCAGCGTAGTAGAGCCCACTCAACCACTGCGTCTTGCTCGACAATCTAAAGACAATTGAGAGGCCAGGACTTTTGTCCCAGCCTCTTTTTTATAACTTCACTCATTTCCATGGTATAATGGGAGGACTATTAACCGAGAAGATCAAAAGGAGACACGAGTGGATCAAAAACATCACTGCCAAGTCCTATGGGCGAAAAATAAATACCTGGTGCTGAGTCATTCCAGCAACATTTACAAGGAGATCCGGGAATACCTCAAGCAAGACCAGGTGGAGGTCAGCCACGTCGAGGACCTGATCCAGCAAGCGCTGGCCTTGCCGGAAAATCGTGGTCAGGTCTCCAATGCCTTCCAGCATATCTGGGGCTATTTCAAAAAGCAGGCGACTCCTGAGGAAAAGGCAGACTTCATGCTGCTGCTTGAGAAGTACCAGCATGGCCAAGCTAGCCAAGAGGATCTCATCAAGGGGATCGAAATGCTCCTAGAGCGCTACCCTAATCGCTACTTGCAAGACTCAACGCTATTAGGAGGTGAATAGATGAGACTGTGGCACCAAGATTTGATTCCCAAACTCCCTCGTCCCCAGCTCCTCGGCCAACACCGGGAATGCTGCGCCCTTCGAGGCAACGGCTGGGGCAAGAAGCATGCGACGGTCAACTATGTTTTTGACTACTCGCCTTATCGCCTCTATGCCTATCACCGCTTGATCATGGAAGAGATGACCGCTCGTGGCTACAAGGTCAGCCCAGAGTGGTGGGAGCCGACCTACCGAGGCAAAACCTGCCCAGCCTATCCAGAGCTGAAAGAGGAAGCTTTAACCACGCCAATCTATCCTGAGCATCAGGACACTTACCTCCAAGAATGCCTAGATAATCTAGCAGAAAAAGGGATTCAATTAGATTAAGAAAAAACGGACCAGACCAGGTTCGTTTTTTTGCGCCAATTCCCAACAAAATGCTTTGAAAGCGTTAATTTCTTTCCCAAACATGCTATAATAATAGGAGATTATGTACAGGAAAAGGATAGACGGATGAAAGAATTAATCGACTTAATTAATCAATTTAGAGATGAACGTGACTGGAGAAAGTTTCATAATGAAAAAGATTTGGCCATTTCGATTTCACTAGAAGCGAGCGAATTGTTAGAACTATTTCAGTGGAAACAATCAGAGGAAGTAGTTGAAAAGTCATTAAAAGAAATCAAAGAAGAACTTGCGGATGTTTTTATGTATTCTTTAATGTTAGCAGATAATTTGAATCTGGATGTAGAAAAAATTATAAAAGAGAAAATTGATATAAATGCAAAAAAATATCCTGTAGAATTAAGCAAGGGAAATAATAAAAAATATACGGACTTGGAGAAAAAATGAGCAATATTCAATCACCCGTAGTTATAGAAATCGATTATTCAAATCGAACATTTGATCAATTAAAAGAAACGATTGCTCCGAAACATTCTAAGCTTATCTTTGATTATCCAACTGTATATATCGTAAACGATGAGAATAAAAACAAGTATAGTGTTTATGTCGGAGAAACAACAGATATCATTCGTAGAACAAATCAGCATTTGTCAGATGATATAAAGAAGGACCGAGAAGACTGGCGACAATTTGAACAATCTAAAACTTCTAAAATGTTTGTTATTGGGCATAACCATTTCAATAAATCTTTGACCTTGGATATTGAGAATAGGTTAATGCTTTACTTATCAAGTGTTGACCAAGTTGAAAGGGTTCAGAATAGAAGAGGAAATCCTCAAAACCAATATTATACTTCCGAAGAGTTAGATGAGATTTTCTCAAAGATATGGAGAACCCTAAATCGGAAAAACCATTATTTATTCCCAGCAGAAAGTTTTATTCGAAATTCAGCGATATTTAAATCCTCTCCATTTCACAAGTTAACAGATGAACAAGTGAAGGCCAAAAATGAAATATTGCTCAAAATTACATCTGTCATCAGTAAAAATGAAACAGGAGTTCTAATTTTAGTAAAGGGTGATGCTGGTGCAGGGAAAACGGTTTTGATGAGTTCCCTCATCGATGATTTGTTGAATTCTGAAGATACTCAGATGATTCGTGAGAACAATGATATCAATTTGGTTGTGAATCATGATGATCAACTCAGTGTTTACCAAGAAATTGAGAAAAAATTGGAATGGAAGAGTGGATCAAATATTAATGTTGTGATGAAACCAACTCAATTTTTAAATGCTCTGAAAAAAGGAAAAAAACTGATGCTGGAATTGTAGTGGTTGATGAAGGTCACTTGTTATTGACTGCAAAAAAATCAAGCCTATTTAGGCGGGAATCATTTAAATGATTTACTCGCTAAATCTAAAAGTGGTCGTGTTAGTTTATGATGAAAAATCAGATCATGAATAAATCCCAAATATGGACAGATGATGCTTTCTTGAAATTGGAACATGAAGCCAATTTAAAAGGAAATCTCATTACGCTACATAACCAAATGCGTATCCATGCAACAAAAGAAACAGTTGAGTGGATAAGAAACCTGATTGATGCTGGAGTTGTAAATGAGGTTCCAATTGATAATGATTATGATATTAGAGTTTTTGACTCTCCTGAGGAACTTCAAAGTGCAATCATGGAAAAAAATGATAATCAGAGTTTAGGGATTTCACGCTTAACAGCAACCTATGATTGGGAATATAGTAGTCAATCAAAACCAAAGGATTCTGACTATTGGTGTGTCCGTATCGGAGACTGGTCTTGTCCGTGGAACAGACAACTTGCAAAAGAAAAAGAATCTAAACATTTATCCTGGATAGAGCAGTCTCAAACGATTCATGAAATTGGCTCAACGTTTACCGTTCAGGGATTTGATCTAAATTATGTGGGAGTTATCATTGGCCCATCTGTCAAATATAGAGACGGGAAAATTATTTTTGATATAAGTGAAAGCAAAAATAAAAGTGCTGTTCAAAACAGAAAACTTGAATCAGGTGAAATGATTAATTACGGAGAAACATTATTGCGAAATGAGTTAAATGTTTTGTTAACCCGTGGAGTTAACGGGCTATACGTCTATGCAGTTGATGAAGAACTTCAACAAGCTTTAAAAAATGCGACAAAATAAGATGCTTCCTATTTCCCAAATTTTTTTCGAATGATAGAAGTAGAGGGATCTTCCCTCTATTTTTTATCGAAAAGGAGCAGGGATGCAAAAGAGACACGCGCATGTATCGCCGACCTTGGACATCATGGCCAAGAAGATTTTTAGTTTGCCGGAAGTGACGACGGCTTTTATTCGAGATATTTTGGAGCTGGATGTAGCGGACGCTCAGATTGTGGAGGGAAGCCAGCCCCATAGTATGGCTTATGAGGAGGATGACTTGTTCTCCACTGCGGTGGATGTGAGAGCCAAACTCCACGACGGGACCGAGGTGATCATCGAGATCCAGATTCGCAAGCAACAGTATTTCTTGAATCGGTTCCATTACTATTTGGCCAATCAGCTGGTGGAGAATGTGCAAACTGCGCCAGCAAGGACAGACACATAAGATGTACGAGCAGATGGAGCCCGTCTATGGAATTGCGATTTTGGAGAAGTCGCTCTTACTAGATGAAGAGGCCGCCATCAACAAATACTGGCTGACCAATAGCCGGTCTGGCAAGCAACTCAAGGCCTATTATAAAAATGGCAAGCACCAAAATCTTCTGCAGGTTGCCTTTTTAGAGCTAGACAAGTATAATAAAGATGAGAACCTGACAGATGCAGGCAGACAGTGGTTGGAGTTTTTTGGGAATCTTCCCTTTACAAAAGCTCCCAGTCAGGCCGTTGCCCACGCAGATTCATTATTAGATTCATCTAGCTGGACCAAGGAGGAGAAGACCATGATAGACGAGCGGATTCGGATTCAAGAAAATTATGATATGACTATGGAGACAGCCATAGACGAAGCACGAGAAGAAGGTTTAGTACAAGGGCTGGAAGAAGGTCGTAAACAGTTGGTATGCGAGATGGTCTCACGAGGAATGACGCCTGATCTTATATCGGAGATGACAGGCTTGTCGCTGGAAGAGATTGAGACTCTTCTTTCTTGAGCCGTTAAAAGAGGCACCGCCTCTTCTCTTTTTTGAAAAAACTTGAAAAATTTTCCCAACTTTTTCAATCTACCTTTCTAGAATTGTGGTAGAATAGAGTCAACAAAGAGCTATCCTCACCAACAGTGTGATCGATACTAGAAAAGAGGATTCTGATGACAAGAAAAATTGGTATTATTGGTTTGGGGCATGTGGGTGCGACCTTGGCCCACAGCATGATTTTGAAACACACCTGTGATCACTTGGTCTTGATTGATACCAATGAGAAAAAGGTCAAGGCAGATGCCTTGGATTTCTGTGATACAGTTGCTAATACGGGGTATCCGGTTCATATCACGGTCAATGACTACGCTGCTCTAAAAGACGCGGATGTCGTGGTGTCGACTCTTGGAAATATCGAGTTGCAGGCTAATAACACAGATGACCGTTTTGCGGAGCTTCCCTTTTCCAGCAAGCAAGTGGTACAAGTAGCGCGTGATTTGAAGGCTTCTGGCTTAGCGGGGTCTTATTGGTAGTGACCAATCCAGTCGATGCCGTCACTCAACTCTATCAACAATATACCGGCCTTCCAAAAGAGCAGGTGATTGGGACAGGGACCTTGCTGGATACAGCTCGGATGAAGCGTGCAGTCGCTGATCGTTTGCAGGTTTCACCTGCTAGTGTATCAGGTTACAACCTCGGTGAGCATGGAAATTCTCAATTTGTTGCTTGGAGTCAGGTCCGTGTTAAGGGACACGCCATTACCGATCTCTTCTCTCAAGAAGAGCTTGACGCCATCAACTACGAGTCCTTGCGCGGTGGCCACACGGTTTTCTTTGGCAAATTCTATACCAATTTTGGGATTGCAGCAGCAGCCCAACGCTTGGCAGAAGCTGTGATCAATGATAGCCACGAGGAAATGCCAGTGTCTAACTATCGTCCAGAATATGGAACTTATCTTGGCTACCCAGCGATTGTAGGTCGAAAAGGAATTCTTGAACGATTGGATTTGCATTTGACAGAAGAAGAAAAAGAAAAATTGCTCCATTCAGCTGAAACCATCAAGGAAAACACACGAAAAGGGTTGGAGCATGCATAAAAGCAAAGAGAGTGGGACAGAAATCGGTAATTCGTTAGAATTCGATTTCGTCGTCCCACCTCCGCACAGTTGAGTAGGGCTGTAAAAGCTGATGAAATCAGCGTAGTAGAGCCCACTCAACTACTGCGTCTTGCTCGACAATCCAAAAATAATTGAGAGGCTAGGGCTTTTGTCCCAGCCTCTTTTTCTGCAATTTATTCGAATGGTATAAGTGAGGGGATCCCCTACACGAAATCATTGGAGGTTGCTATGAAAAAACGACACGAGTATGTATCGCCTACCTTGGATTTAATGGCAAAAAAGATTTTTAGTCTGCCGGATGTGACAGCCAAATTCATCCGCGAAGTATTGGATCTGCCAGTAGAGTCCGTTGAGATTTAGAAGGAGACCAGATCCATGAGCAGGGCTTTTTAGGAGATCTTCCTTTTGAAACATCTGTTGATGTGAGAGCAAGACTAGATAGTGGGCTTGAAGTCATCATTGAGATTCAAGTTTTGAAGCAAGAGTATTTCTTGAATCGTTTTCACTATTATTTAGCCAATCAACTGGTAGAAAATGTCCAACGCAAGCGAAAGAAAGGGGCAACCCATTCTATGTACCAGGAGCTGGAGCCGGTCTATGGGATCGCTATCCTGGAGCGAAGTATTTTTCCTCATTTAGATTCACCTGTCAATGTCTATGAAATGCGCCATACAGTAGATGGGACACCTCTTTATAGCTCTCGAAAGGATGGAGTAGCTCATAATATGTTAAAGGTTGCCTTTTTAGAGTTGGATAAGTATAATGAAAGTAGAGATACGGAGTTGAATGCTCACTGGAGACAATGGCTTGAATTTTTTGGCAATCGCCCATTCAGTCATCAACCAGACCAAGTGATCGAGCAGGCAGAATCACTCCTAATCCCATCAAATTGGACAAGGGAGGAAAAAGAAATGATTGATGAACGGATTCGTATCAGAGAAAATTGGGAAATGAGCATGGATACCTTTCGGAAAGAACAACTGGAAGCCGGTTTTCAGAAAGGGTTAAAAAAGGTCTTGAACAGGGACTCGAACAAGGTCTCGAACAAGGTCTCGAACAGGGTCTTGAACAAGGTTTAGAACAAGGTCTCGAACAAGGTCTCGAGCGTGGTCTTGAACAGGGATTGGAACAAGGCAGACAAGAAGGCATGGAGTTGGGAGTTCAAGCTGGTCAGCAGTCTCTGATTCAGAAACTGGCTTTGAGGGGGATGAGTATCGAGATGATTGCTGAAATGACGGATTTATCCAGCGAATCCATCAAAAAAATGTTGGCTACGGATTCGTCTGACGAGGAGTAGTAGCGTGAACAGAATTTTGGGAACAATGAAACTTCGAGAATTACCTTGCTGAGAAAAAAGTAGTTCTAAAATGGATTGTAAAGATCGTCAGGAGTTCGTTATTTTTGGATCTTGATCCTCTACAGATTTATACGGTTATGATTTATTGAAGGTTGGAAACTTTTATCCAACCTTTTTTTCTCACTCCTCTTGCTCCTCACCTAGTGAACTGGAATAGAAGTTTAAAAATACGAGTTGTAATCCTTGACATTACATTGTGATCCTGTATAATAGCTATTGTAATAAATAATCTTACAACAGAAAGAGGAAACAGCTATGAAAAACATCTTATTTATCGTGGGATCTCTTCGTCAAGGATCTTTCAACCACCAAATGGCTCAGAAAGCAGAAAGCCTTCTTGAAGGAAAAGCAACGGTGACTTACTTGGACTACAAGGACATCCCTTTGTTTAACCAAGATTTGGAAACACCAACCTTGCCAGCAGTGCAAGCAGCACGTGATGCGGTCCTTGCTGCGGATGCCATCTGGATCTTCTCGCCAGTTTATAACTTTGCCATTCCAGGCGTGGTGAAAAATCTGATCGACTGGCTTAGCCGTGCCCTTGACCTGTCAGAAACGCGTGGTCCATCTGCCCTTCAAGACAAGATCGTAACGGTTTCTTCAGTAGCCAATGCCGGACACGAACCAATGTTTGCGACATACCAAGCGCTCTTGCCATTCGTTCGAACTCAAGTTGTTGGAGAGTTCACTGGAACAACCGTAAACCCAGAAGCTTGGGGAACAGGTGAATTAGTTTTGACAGATGAAGCGGTCGCAGGACTGGAAAAAAACAAGCACAAGCCTTATTAGAAGATAAGAAAAGCTGAGACAGAAGTCTCAGCTTTTTAGATACTAAAGAGTTGTCCAAAGAAGTAGGTTACTCCCATGGTAAGGAGGCCAATGATCAGGTTGCGAAGCATGGCTGGCTTGGTTGGTGCTTTTCCCTAGTTTCGCACTGCTATAGCCAGTGAAGATCAAGGATAGTCCAACAACGAAGACTGTCACTGGAATGCGATAGTTAGCTGGAAAGAGAATGATAGAGAGCATTGGAGGAAGGGAACCAATAGAAAAAAAGCAAGGAAGCTAGATGCAGCTGCATGCCAAGGATTGGTAAATTCTTCGTATTCAATGCCGTATTTCTCTTCGACCAAGGCTTTGAGGGGGTGTTTCAGAAAGGCCCGTTCTGTCAAAAATCTTTGCGGAAGTTTCGCATTCTCCATTTTGAAGATAAGCGTGGTAGAGAGAGTCTCTCGCTAACTTTGGATCGCGATCCAACAAGGCTTGCTCGCGGTTAACAGCGGCTTCTTCCGTGTCTTTTTGTGTGGAAACAGAGACATACTCACCTCCCGCCATCGAAAAGGCACCGGCCAGAATTGCAGACAGGCCAGAAAGGAAAATGATCCAGATGTTTGACGTGGCACTAGCTACCCCAATCACCACCCCAGCAATAGAAATAATCCCATCATTGGCCCCTAGAACCGCAGCTCTCAAGATATTCAAGCGATCGCTAAATGATTCATCTACTCCATGTTTCATTTCAGTCATACAATGTCTCCTTCATCTTATTTAGAATGATTATAAATAAAAAACAGAAAGAAATCAAGTACTTAAATTCAAATGATAAAAGTTCGACAATTTAATGAAATTTAAGTTATAATCTTTGACATTGCAAGCAAAAAAGAAAGAATAGGGCATACGCCTATTCTAGCAAGGTTTATTTAGCGGAAGTGGTCTTACCTTTCAAGATCCTGATGGCATTGTCACACGGGTCAGAAAAGGATAATAAAAAGGGAGTGGGAAAGAACTCCAACTAATTAAGAAGAGTTCGTTTTCCCACCCCCGCACAGTTGATTAGGTCATCTTTGGAGCTTAATCAAGCGAACAAATACTTAGGAAACTTGCTTCGCAAGTCCTATCTACTACCTCAAAGCAGTACTTTGAGCAATCAACCACTGCGTCATACAGTTATTTCTATCAAAGATCGAAGGCTGGACAGTTTATTCCCAGCTCCTTTCTGATGAGAAAAATTAATTCGTATCTTGTTCTTTCCCAACAACCCAAAATAAGAGAAGGAGTTGGAAGATGCCTAAGGCAAATAGGACCATAAAACCGTTGCGACTTCCTTTAGCAGTGGCTTGGGTGAAGTCCATCTTTTGATTAGCTTGGCTCATGGCAACGATCAAGGAAGCCAGGGTTGTTCCGACAGCGCCTGCAAATTGTTGCAGGGTGTTAAAGATCGCGTTCGCATCGGGTTGCTCTTCCAGAGAGAGTTGTTTTTGTCCGTTGGTCATGATATTGCCAAAGGCAAGCCCCATACCGGTCATGAAGATCATGTAAAAGATGAGAATCAAGCCATTTGTCAGCTTCAGAGCAAAAAGGGTGAAGTGGAAATAGGCTAGAAGGATTAAAGCAGCTCCAAGGAGAATCGGTTTGCGAGCGCCCAACTTATCTAGAATGAGACCGGAGAAAGGAGCAAAACCTGCTCCAATGATGGCTCCTGGAAGCAACATCAAGGCTGCAAGCGTGGTGCTCGAGTGGTTGACCAATTGGACATAATTGGGCAAGAGGAAACTCATGGCCAGAGAACCTAATTGGAAGGTGAAAAAGGCAAGAACATGGCCAGTGAGGAGATGGTTCTTTAAGATGGCAAGGTTGATAATGGGAGTTTCTAACTGATTGGACCGCCAGACTAAGAGAACCAGTCCCAAGAATCCGATCACCAGCCAACCAAGGACAGAAAAACTAAAGAAAGCATGGTCAGAGAGACCGTGAATGCCTAAAATCAAGCCTAAAAATGAAGCAATAATAGCGATAAGGCTCATGATATCAAGGGTTTCTCGTTTGACTTTACTGATTTGTTCAATGGAGCGAAGCCCTGCAACTAGCGAAGCTAGAAGGATCGGGAATTGAACCAAGAAGATGGAACGCCAGCCAAAGTTAGCTGTCAAGAGACCACCGACAGTAGGCCCAATGGCGGGAGCGATAGCTGTAATCAGGGTCCCCACTCCCATCATGAGACCGATCTTGCGTTTTGGGACCTGCTCTAAAATGATATTAAACATCAGAGGAAGGGCAAAACCAACCCCCATTCCTTGGACCAATCGACCCAAAACCACAAAGCCAAAACTTGGAGCTAAGAAGTCAATGAGAACACCTAAAACAGATAGGAGATTTCCAACTAAAAAGATGGACTTCATTTTAAAAGAGCGCTTGAGGTAGGCAGATAAGGGGACTACACAGGCAACCACTAGAAGATAGATGGTGGTGACCCACTGGACGGTTGCGGTATTGATCTCAAATTCCTTCATCAATATTGGGAAGGTGATATTCATGGCAGTTTCTCCAGCCACCCCGCAAAAGGAAAGGATCCCAGTTGCAAAAATAGCATACAGGACCTTGGCTGAAATTTTTTCTTGTGACATCGGTGTCTGATTCCTCCTAAATCTTCCTATAGACATGGACTATGGTATAAAAATATGGTAACGATCTGATTTTCCGTCAGGTAGCATAGTGGGACCTACGGCAACCTGATCCATCGTTTTATTAGCTAACAAATAGTATAGAGGAAATGAAGACCCCTGTCAAAGAGTTTTTGAACAGTTTTGAAAATATTAACAGCATTCTCAACTGATGACGTCTCTCCAAACGAAAGGTAAGGATCGCCAGTATGATATAATAAGAAAAAAGCAGTAAACGTGAATAAGTCAATCAACTCGAACAGGAGGCCCCATGACCAAGTATTTAGTCCAGAAGTTTTTCTGGTTACGAGAAAAAAGTTTGATTCAAATTTCCCAGAAAACCCTGGTTTCCTTATTTCCTTTTTTTCTATTTTCAGGAATCATTCGGGTGATCGCTCTATCGGTCTTCTCCGATCGAGGCTATATCCATCAGCTCTTTTCGATGGATAGCTGGTTGCCATGGGATCAGGCCATCAGCCAGGTCCTCGGTAATATTTCCAACTTTCTAGGAGGTCTAGCTGGACCGTTAGCGACCTACTTCGCTGGAAAATACACAGCTGGGCACTACGGTAGAAGTACAGGGACAGCAGGTGTCACCGCTCTTTTGGTCAGCTTGATTGTAGGGCCCCAGGAATTGTTGGTGGGCCCCCTCCATGACGGGAAACTGACGCGTATCAACTTACCTGCGACGACCAATATCGTCTTAGCGATTTTTTTAGGCTATCTAATTGGGCAAATCTTTCGTCTATCCAAGGCCAGTGACGACCAGATTGTGGACAAGGATTTCATCTATCAGCCCAAGACTGTGCGTCCCATTTTCTTGTCCTTAGTTCTAGGGGTCAGCCTCAATCTTCTTTTGGTCCTTGGAAATCAATTTAATATTTTTCAGACTATCCGACAGTTCTTGGCTTCTCTAATGGTAAGCAGTCATCATCTGCTGTCCACCTTTGTCATGGGACTATTTAGTGGGCTATCTGCTTGGTTTGGTAATAGTCAAGCCTTTGCCTTGAACTCAATTGCGGATGATAACTTTGCTTTGGAAAATCTCACCTACGCTGTGACCCATCATACAACGACAGGCATTCCTCATCTCTATACCTTGACCAATTTGTACCGCAGTTTTGGTCTGGTTGCTGGTGTCGGCGCTGTCCTAGCGCTTTTGGTTGCAATCTTATTGGTTTCACGAAGTCAAAAGGACAAGAAAGTCAGCCTCCTCAGTCTGTTTCCAAGTCTCTTTAACAACGGAGCGTCTTTCATGGTAGGGATACCGGTCCTTCTCAACCTGCTTTATGTGATTCCTTTCTTGTTGATCCCTTTGGTGAATATGGCGATAGCAGCTCTAGCTTTGTGCCTCAAACTGATGCCAGCAGCCGTCTATCCGGTGCCAGATGGGACTCCTAGCCTTCTCTATGCTTTTATTGGAACAGGAGGGAGTCTGAGAGCCTTAGCTGTAAGTATATTTTGTTTTGCCGTCGATGTGCTCCTTTATCTACCATTTGTCCGCATGGGAAATCGTATCCGAAAAGATTTAAAAGTGAAAGGAGAAAGCGGTGAAACCATCTAAAAAAACAGCAATCGTCCTTACTTTGGTCAGTCTTTTCTTAATCGCTTTAGCCATTCCATCTTATAGCTGGACTCGGACCAATGTTTCAAAAATTGAGAAATTTTATAATTCAAATTGTCTCCCATCATCATGATCCCGGGAAGCTCTGCGACAGAGAACAGCTTTGATGGCTTGGTGACCAAGCTCAACCAAGACCGCCAAGGAACCAAACACAGCCTGCTCAAGGTCAAAGTTTGGAATGATGGGCATATCACCTATAGTGGAAGTATGGATGCCAAGGACAATGAGCCAGTAATTGTGGTTGGTTTTGAAAACAACAAAGATGGCTATAGCAACATTAAAAAGCAAGCTAAACTATTTAATCAGGCTTTTGAAGCCCTCCAAGAAAAATACAATTTTAATAATTTCAAGGGCTTGGGTCACTCCAATGGGGGCTTGATCTATACAGCCTTTATTGAAAATTATCTAGAGGATTATGATGTGGATCTCAAAACCCTCATGACCATTGGAACTCCCTATAATTTCACGGAGACCAATATCAAAAATAAATCTGAGATGTTGGCTGACTTTATCAAGGGAAAAGAAGCTATCCCCACAACCCTTCATATGTATTCAGTAGCAGGGACCATCACCTATGATTCAGATGAGTTGGTCCCAGATGCCAGTGTTTCTGCTGGGAAATATATCTACCAAAACCAAGCAGCTAGCTATACGGAGATTACGGTGACGGGGGAAGATGCCCAGCACTCGGACCTTCCAACCAATGATGAGGTGGTTGCCTTGGTGAAAGAGCATATTGAAAGTCAAACGGATCGTCGAGCTAAACCGAATAAAATAAACTAAGTGTGAAGAAGGGATTCCTTCCTCACCTTTTTTTTAGTATAATAAAGTTTAGTATGAAAATAAGGGAGATTATAGGAAATAAGATGAAAAGAAAAAAATGGGTGCAGTTAGGATTAGTGGCTTCGAGTATGGTCATGTTAACAGGATGTTACCAAAGATACCAGCGCCAGTCCAGTCCTAAAAAAGAGGTTGCAACCAGCCAGACAGCAGCTAAAAAACAAGCGAAAAAAGCAGACAACAAACAATTATACCAGTCTGTTTTTTCAGACTACCAAAAGATTTTTGCCACTTCAAAAGATTTAGATGCCATTTCCAAATTGAATGATGCATTAGCTAAAGAAGATCGGATGATCAATAGCTGGGTGATCGAGACTATCATCAATCAGCCAGAAGCTGTTCGCTATGCCTTTAAGGACTTAAATAACGATGGGGTAGATGAGATGATCATCGCCAACCAGCAAACCGATGGGAGCTACTTTGCGACAGGAGTCTACTACCTCAAGGACCAAAAGCCGACCTTGCTTGCAGAAGGTTTCGTTGCTGGACACGGTGGAGCGCGCAATGCGACGACCCTCTATCAGGGAGGAGAAGTCTTAGAAGTCAGCTGGATGTCAGGAACTGGCCGTGGGGTAGCTGTGCTTTCACGGATAGAAAAGACGCCTCAAGCCGCGACCAAAGTCCAGGAAGAAGAAGTCCAAGTACCTGGTTCAGATCTGAATAGCCTCTTTGGAAAATCGGATGAGGAAAAATTGGATCTCAAGAGTTTCGATTGGCAAACTTTTGACAGCACACCATCAGCGGGAAATAGCCAAAGCCAGGAAAAAACGCCTTGGAATGCTGAAAAATCAGCAAAATTAGCAGAATTTATGAAGACCTGGGGCGAAAAGATGGGCCAACCCAACTATCAAAAAGGCATCGCTGGCGGTGATGTAGGACCAGACAACCTCTATACTCTAGGGGAAAATAGCAAGATGGATGCCATTTATACAGATACTGGTCAGGGAAATGCAAAATACCGCATCGTGGAACGCTATAGCAATTGGGACAAGTATCCAGATGTGCATAGTTATTTCTTTGCCATTACAGATACAGGAGAAGGTATTGTCTTTCATTCTCCAACGACCAATGGTGGAAAAATGTATCTAAAACCAACGGACAACAAGGAACTTCAAGAAGAATTTACGCAGTTGCTTCATCAATAAAAAGAAGAATAAACCAGAAAAGGACTGTTTTTCTGGTTTTGTTTATTCAAACAATGTATAAAAATACAATAAAAGAAATAATTTTTAGGATATAAAATATGTTAAAAACTAGTGATAATTGGCGGTGCATAAGTATTTGAAAACAGAAAATGTTTGACAATTAAAGGAAAATCATTTAAAATATATTCATTCTTTATTTATAGGAGAAAAAATATGAAAAAACTTCTTACAGCCGGTGTGGCTCTCTTGTCAGTTGCAACGTTAGCAGCTTGTTCTGGTAAAACTGCTTCAGAATCATCAAGCAAAGATGCAAAAGCTTCTTCTAGCAAAGTAGAAAAATCATCTACTTCAGAAAGCAAATCAAGCAGTTCATCAAAATCATCTAAATCAGCAACCTCTTCTGTTAAAATTCCAGAAATTGTCTTGTTGACTGATGAAGAAATCGATAACGCCAAAACAATTGGTGATATGAAAACTCTTTATAGTAAATTAGTGGATAACTATAAAAAATATGCTCAAGATCTTGGCGATCAAATTCCAGAATCACATAGATCTATATATACTCAACAAGTAGAGCCAGCTCTCAAGACATTGGACGAATCAAAAACTCAATTTGATACGGCACTTTCAACTGGTGGTTCAGATGATACAGTTGTTCCTGAACAAGGACGTACTGCTTTTGCACAACAATTGAAATCTGGACGTGACACTATGAAACAAGCTCTTGAAAGTGCATATAAGATGATTTCACCTTATATCTCTTCATCTTCATCAGCTGAATAATTCAGAAATGAAAATGAGAGTGGGACAGAAATCGGTAATTCGTTAGAATTCGATTTTGTCGTCCCACCTCCGCACAGTTGAGTAGGGTTGTAAAAGCTGATGAAATCAGCGTAGTAGAGCCCACTCAACCACTGCGTCTTGCTCGACAATCCAAAAACAATTAAGAGGCTAGGACTTTTGTCCTAGCCTATTTTTGTTTTCTTACAAAAATGTAAGAAATAAAGGGGAAAATGTAAGGTTATGTTATGGTGAAATCGTTTTAGTTTTAGTACAATAGATTTGTAAAAAACGATTGAAGCTTTTATCGAGCTAGAAAGGAATGGACCATGATCCTACTAGACGTTCAACATATCAAAAAAATCTACAAAACCCGCTTTCAAGGAACGCAGGTCGAAGCCCTAAAAGATATTCACTTCACTGTTGAAAAGGGCGAATACGTCGCTATCATGGGGGAATCAGGATCCGGGAAATCAACCCTCCTCAACATCCTGGCCATGCTGGATCAGCCGACGGAAGGGCGGGTTTACCTCAATGGCACAGATACCTCAACTATCAAGAACAAGGACGCCTCCAGCTTCCGCCGGGAAAAACTTGGCTTCGTCTTTCAAGATTTCAATTTGCTCGACACCTTGTCTGTCAAGGACAATATCCTCTTGCCACTGGTCCTCTCTCGTAGACCGGTCAAGGAAATGATGAGCAAGGTCGATAGCGTCAGTCGGGAGTTGGGCATTCACCAACTTCTTGAAAAATACCCCTACGAAATCTCTGGTGGGCAAAAGCAAAGGGTAGCCGTAGCACGGGCCATTATTACCTCGCCAGAAATCCTCCTTGCGGATGAGCCAACAGGGGCGCTGGATTCCAAGTCTTCGGCAGCTTTACTAGATGTCTTTGAGGATATCAATAGCATGGGCCAAACCATTCTCATGGTGACTCATTCAACCGCAGCGGCAGCTAGGGCCAAGCGCGTGCTCTTTATCAAGGATGGGATCCTTTACAACCAGATTTTCCGCGGGGAAAAGACAGAGCGTCAGATGTTCCAAGAAATCTCGGATACCCTGACGGTCATGGCGGGAAAGGAGGATTGTGATGTTTAAATTAACAAGTAAATTGGCTCTTTCCAACCTCAAACAAAATCGCAAATTGTATTACCCTTTCGCTATAGCTGTCATTTTAACGACCATGATCCTCTATAGCTTTATTGCCCTGGCAACGACCCCTCATTTAGAAACTTCTTACGGAGGACGAACGGCGAGAGCTGTCCTTGGTTTTGGTTGTTTCGTCGTCCAGCTGGTCGTCGTCATTTTAGTGGCTTATGCCAATGGCTATGTTATGAAAAATCGTTCCAAAGAATTGGGATTATACAGTGTTTTGGGGATGGAGAAGAAGCATCTCCTCGTCATGACCTTATGGGAATTGCTTATCTTCTATATCCTCACAGTTGGAGTAGGACTGGGCTTGGGGCTCTTGTTTGATCCCTTGATTTTTGCCCTCCTCTTAAAATGTATGGGGCTTCCAGTCGTCATTCAATCGACCTTCCAGATAGGGGCTGTTCTTAACACTTTATTTGGGCTAGCCTTAGCTTTTGCCCTCATTCTCTTGTTGAATTCTTTCCGTCTCTTGCGCTACAGTTCCCTCCACCTCATGCAACAAAAGAAAGCAGGAGAGAAGAAGGGAAGATTCTTGCTGGTCCAAACTCTGTTAGGTCTAGGTCTCTTAGGAATTGCTTTCTATTTGGCGCTCACTGTTGAGCGTCCAGTTGCGGCCGTCCAAAGATTCTTTATTGCTGTCATCTTGGTCATTCTGGCGACTTATCTCTTATTCAACGCAGGATCGATTACCTTCTTAAGAATTCTTAAAGGTCGGAAACCCTACTATTACAAGCCGGAGAATTTTATCTCTGTTTCCAACTTAATAGCTCGGATGCGAAAAAATGCAGCGGGTCTTGCGACCATTAGTATTCTTTCCACCATGGTCTTGGTCACCTTAACCGGGTCGCTCAATCTCTTTATTGGAGGGCAGAATTACCTAGATACGATGTACCCTTCGGACTACAATTTTAGTGTGGGACATATGCCTTCAGATGCTGAAACAGAACCGGTTATTGAGGAGGTTCAAGCACAAATTAAGAAAGTGGCCGATGCAACCCATCTGTCCGATTATCAGGTGGCACAGACAACATACTGGTCGGCTGAAATTCGAAAGATTGATGGAAGGATCTTAGAGGTGTATGACCAGTCTGATCAAGAAACTGGTCAGGAATTGAAGACAGAAGGAGTAGTCTACTTTTTTGATCAGGCGACTTATGAGCAACTGACCGGTCAAAAAGTTGAGCTTGGGGAAAATGAAATCCTAGCCTATGGGTATCAATATCCTGGAAGATTAGACGCGCAATTAGAAATCAATGGGAAGACCTTCACGATTAAAGAAAAACTAGACTCCAATTTTATCCAAGGAAAACTCCCTCAAGCCGACCTGTTTCAACACCAAATGGGCTTGTATCTTGTCCTCCCTGACTTGAACCAACTGGGACTAAAAATTGATAAAAATTTGGAATTCTCTATTAGTGCTAAAAATAAAGAAAACCAAGATTTTATAGCTGGAATGGCCAAAGAGCTTAATTCGACAGACAAAATGAGTCAATATGGTGCGACTTTGTTTGGTGGGGTTGATCGATACAGCATGGAGAAGGAGTGGCGTGAATCAGCAGGGACAATCCTTTTTATTGGGATTTTCCTATCGGTGATCTTTCTATTGTCTACGGTACTCGTCATTTACTACAAGCAGATTTCAGAGGGCTATGAGGACCGGGATAATTTTGTGATCTTGCAACAAGTAGGGTTGGACCAAAAGCAAACGGCCACCACCATTCGCAAACAGATTCTCACTGTCTTTTTCCTTCCTTTATTCTTCTCCTTCCTCTACCTAGGAGTGGCCTACAAGATGATTGCAAAAATCGTTGCTCTCTTAGGAGCGAACAATGCGGGCTTGGTCCTTCAAACGACTCTTTCTATTTGCGCTGTCTTCTTCATCTCCTATGTCCTTGTCTTTCTTCTGACTTCTAGAAGTTATCGGAAGATTGTCGTGAGGTAGCGCTGAGTCTATAAAAGATTAGAAATAAGATGAAACATACAACATTTTGTTAGCACAAAAAACACCGAGGATTTTATCCCCGGTGTTTTCTATCACGATTATTTCACGTGTTTTGCAAGTTCTTCTTGCGCTTTTTTGTTTGATTCTTCTTTTTCTTTCAACCAATTCTTATAAGCTTTTTCATGTTCGGCAGTTGTAACTGTCTTATCTTGAAGTTTTTGGTATTTGAAGAAGGTTGTTTCACCTTTAATACCAATTGCAGAATTTGCTGCTGAGAATGGTGTTACCTTCGTGATAGATGGTACTCCACCCTTAGAGTAGATTGGAAGAACCATTGCGTTTTCAGTCAACCAAGCTTGGGCATCAGCGTATTTTTCATAACGTGCATTGGTATCCAATTTTTCAGCATTGGCAGCATCTAGCAATTCTTTGTATTGATTCAAACCAATTTTCTCGATGAGCGCTTGGTCTTTCTTAGGATCAAGTCCCATACCAGTCAAGGTTGAACCATCTGTTGGGTTCAAGATATTCAAGTAAGTAGATGGGTCTTGGAAGTCAGGTCCCCAACCAGTGATATCCATGTCAAAGTCTTTTTGATCTGGTGATTGGGCGAAGTAAGTCGCGTTGTCTGCATCATCTGTAGACAATTTTTGAACATCGATCACGACATTGTCTTTACCAAGAGCTGTTTCAATAGAGCTCTTCATAGAGTCTGCTTGTTGGACAAGAGTGCTAGAAGATTGGTCTACAACATAGTCGATATGGATTGGGAATTGAACACCTTGTGATTGCAATTCAGATTTAGCTTTTGCAAGTTCTGCTTTGGCTTTGTCCGCATTATGCAAGCTGTCTTGAGCATCAGCAAAGCTCACACCTTTCCACTCATCTCCTGTTGCGGCAAGTTTCTTCAACGAGCGTACCGAAGTCTTTCCCGTCTGCTTGCACAAATGTAGGTGGAACTAGAAGTGTACGAAGAGTTCTTGATGCTCCCTCTTTACCATTAGCTTGTGCACTGTATGAAGTTCTATCCAAAGCGAAGTTCAAGGCTTGACGGAAGTTTTTGTTTTGAAGAGCTGTCTTAGTGCTGTTCTTTTGTTCGTCAGAAGTCTTCTTCGTATGACCGTAGTTTTGACGGTTGACGTTGAAGTAAGCGTAGTAGACAGTAGAATCTTGTTGAGAATAAACGATGTTATCCTTGAATTTCTTCTGAATTGTGCTGTAAGTTGAGCTTGTTGGGAAGAGACGAGCAGAAGTTAAGTTACCGTCTGAGAAGTTACGAGCAAGATAGTCTTGGTCTGATCCATCGAAGTAAGTCAATTTAACCGTATCGATGTGAACATTTTTCTTGTCGTAGTAATCAGGGTTTTTATCCAATTCGATTTGTGATTTTGAAGTGAATGATTTCAAAATGTATGGACCATTGTAGAGGATACCATTTGGTTTCACGCTACCAAAGTCTTTCCCAGCTGATTCCAAGAATTTTGCATTAACTGGCATCATAGTAGCAGTCGTTAATTTAGAATTCCAGAAAGATTCTGGTTGGTTCAAAGTGTATTGAAGAGTGTGATCATCAACAGCTTTTACCCCAACGGTTGAGAAGTCTTTGGTTTTCCCGTTTACATAGTCATCCAAGCCTTTGACTGAGTTTTGAACCAAGTAAAGAGCATCTGATTTTTTATCTGCTACGTATTTTAGAGATGTCACGAAATCTTTTGCAGTAACGTCAGCGTATTCATTTCCTTCTGAATCATACCACTTCGCATCTTTTCGAAGCTTGTAAGTATAAGTCAGACCGTCTTTTGAAACAGACCAGTCTTCAGCAAGAGCAGGCACTAGGTTACCGTATTGGTCGTTTTCAAACAAACCATCGACCAAGTTGGTAGTAATGTCGCTTGTAGTTGCACGGTTTGAAGTCAAATAGTTCAAGGTATCAGGGTCAGAACTATACACGTAGTTGTAGGTTGTCCCTTTTGATGCATTAGAAGATGAGCCACATGCAGCAAGGAAAAGCGTTGAAGCCGCGGCGACACCTGCTAAAAGAGCAAGCTTCGATTTTTTCATATTCGTGTCTCCTTTTGAATAATTTAAATTATTATACTCCAATCAATCTACAAAATAAAGTGTTTTTTGAACTTTTTTTGTATATTTACACACCAGTATACAGTGAAAGCATTGATTTTAAGGGATTTTTAAGGAATAAAAATTTTTTTAAAAAAAATTACTATTATGCTTTACATACTAGTTGAGAAAGAGTATACTGTTAGTGAAAAGACTAGTATGTAAAACAAACTAGTGAAATGTGAAGAAAGAGGTGAGAAGGATGAAAGAGTCCCAATTACTAAAGGGAGTCTTGGAGGGCTGTGTACTGGAGATTATTTCTAAAAAGGCTATCTATGGCTATGAATTGATCCAAAGTCTCAAAGAGATGGGATTTGATAAGATTGTCGCCGGGACCATTTATCCCCTGCTTCAAAAATTAGAAAAACAAGGAATAATTCATGGGGAAATGAGGCCGTCTCCAGATGGTCCTGATCGTAAGTATTTTTCACTCAGTGATGCTGGAAGAGAGCGCTTAGAGGAATTTTGGGACCAGTGGCAGGAGCTAGTCACAAAAGTAGAACGTATCAAGAAGGAGGGAGAAGAATGGTAGAAAGTTATACCGAAAAAATGTCAGATGAATTGATTCATCTAAACAAAGAGGATCAAGCCTATGTGAAAAAAATGGTGGCCTATATTGGGGCCAAGTCCTATTTTTATGATGATGAAGCGCTCGGTGAACAACTCTACAATATGGTTTGCGATCTGAAAGTTGCTGAAAAAGAAGGCATACGGGCGGTGGATTATTTTGGAAAGGATCCACGGGCGATGGTGGATCAAGTTCTTTCAGACTTGCCTAAACGTTCTTTAGGATCTTATGTGGGACTCGTCTTCCTACTTGGAGTGATCTTAGTTGGCATGCGTTATTTAATGGATTTTACCTGGATGACACCACTGAAAATCGAACCCTTGACCTATGTTGTCATTCTCCTCAATTTCTTGGTGTTCAGCCAGTTCATCACGTGGCTTTGGTCCAAACAGAGCTATGGTGAAATGAAGTGGTCGTGGGCTATGTTTATCAGTGTGATCAGCCTGATGGTGTTTCTGAACATCGTACGACTATTTTCGATCTATTTTGGCCACATTGGGGGTCTCTTCTTATCAGATGGTTGGGCGATTGTTCTCGCTGTCCTAGTCCTACTTGGGTTTACGGTCATGGCTGTTAGAAGCAGGAGTCGTTTGATGTCGAGTCTACTAGTCCTGGGTCTGACTTTCCTAGTTACTGGATGCTGGATGCGTCTTGTGAATCAGGAAACTGCTCATTTAATAGGCTGGTTACTTCCTCTCATGGGACTAGTCCTGACCCTTGTTGTATTTTGTCTCCAAAGAAAGAAGGAAGAAGCATGAAATCAGCAATGTATTTTGAAGAAACGCAGGCCTTGATGCAAACCTTTAGCCAAGAGGACCAAGCTTATTTCCAAGATCTCTGGGATTATTTCAATCTTGCAGGTTTCTTATATGAGGAGAAAGCCTTAAGAGAGCAGGTCTATAATTTAGCGGTAGATTTTTCACAAGCAAGCGGAGATGGCCTCACGGCAAAGGATTATTTTGGCCTTGATCCGAAGGGAATGGCAGACCAAATCATCGAAAATATGCCCAAAGAATCGACTCGCTCTGTTCTAAAATATGGGGCTATCTTTTCAGGTATTGTGATTTTTTATCGCCTCTTAAGTGATTTTGCTTCCCAAGCGGTCCTTGTGCTCAAGCCGCTAGTCTATTTAACCGACATCATTTTGGGACTGCTAGCTGTTGGGATCATCTTCTATCTCCTTCGTCGCTTCATTTTTGTGGAAGAAAAAGCGAAAAAAGCAATTTATGTAGCATTTGTTCTGGTATTAGGGATCTATTTTTTCAGTGAAATTGTGGGAGTTCGCTTCTTGCCAGCTATTGCTTGGTTAGCGGTCCCTAGTCCTTGGGATGCTCTTCTCATGACAGGGGCTAGCGGAGCTCTCATCCTTTGGCAATGGAAAGAAGAGTTTGGACGAGCTTTCATCTTTCCTATCATCGCCTTTTTAGTGGTTGGATTCTTACATCGCTGGACCTTGGCACAAGGAGTTCAGAATCTTGGTATGACAGCTCTTCTGCCCACAGTGATCATCGTCTTTGGGCTAGTTATTTATTATTGGTTTACGATTCGTGCTTTGAAAAAGAATAGGACGGAAAGTGATAAATAGAAAGAAAAGGGGCTGGGATAAAAGTCCTAGCCTCTCAATTGTTTTTGGATTGTCGAGCAAGACGCAGTGGTTGAGTGCTCAAAGCACTGCTTTGAGGTGGTAGATAGGACTTGCTAAGCAAGTTTCCTAAGTAGTTGTTCGCTTTTCAAGTTCCAAAGATGCCCTACTCAACTGTGCGGAGGTGGGACGACGAAATCGAATTCTGACGAATTACCGATTTCTGTCCCACTCTCTTTCTTGTCCAAGTATGATAGAATAAACTCATTAGATGGGAGAATATGCATGAATCTATTTCGAAAAAAGGGACTTGGGCAAGTACACCCGGGTCTAAATCGCCATTTACGATTGTGGGATTTGATTATTTTAGGAATTGGTGCCATGGTGGGGACGGGGATCTTCACGATTACGGGAACTGCAGCAGCGAATTTAGCTGGGCCAGCCTTGATCATTTCGATTGTGATTGCGGCTTTTTGCGTCGGCTTATCTGCCCTTTTCTTTGCTGAATTTGCGTCTCGCATCCCTTCAACTGGTGGGGCCTATAGTTACCTCTATGCCATCTTTGGAGAGTTTCCAGCCTGGATTGCCGGTTGGTTGACTGTGATGGAATTTATGACAGCCGTATCAGGGGTGGCTTCAGGTTGGGCTGCTTATTTCAAGGGTTTGTTGGCCAATCTTGGTTGGAGCCTGCCGACAGCTTTAAACGGGACTTTTGATCCAGCTAAGGGAACTTATGTGGATCTTTTGCCAATTTTAGTGATGGTGCTAGTCACCGCCTTGGTCCTCATGAATGCAAAGGCGGTCTTACGCTTTAATTCCTTACTGGTCTTACTCAAGTTCTCCGCTCTTGCCTTGTTTATACTTGTGGGGATTTTTCACCTAAATCCTGGCAACTGGGCAAACTTTGCCCCTTATGGATTTGGCGAAATCTATGGTGGTCAGGCAGGGATTATGGCTGGAGCTTCGCTCATGTTCTTTGCCTTTCTTGGTTTTGAGTCCATTTCAATGGCGGTCGACGAAATCAAGGAACCACAAAAGAACGTCCCTCGCGGCATTGTCCTCAGTCTCTTGATCACAACCATTCTTTATATCTTGGTCACCCTGGTTTTGACCGGTATGGTTCCTTTTAAGAACTTAAATGTAGAAGACGCGGTTGCCTTTGCCCTTCGTCAGGTCGGAGCTGGTTGGGCTGGAAATTATGTATCCTTAGTGGCTATTTTGACCTTGATTACCGTCTGCATTTCCATGACCTTTGCCCTTTCACGGATGATTTACAGTTTGGCGCGGGATGGTCTCTTACCAAAAGCTATGAAACAGCTCGATCCAAAAACCAGAATTCCAAAAAATGCAACACTAGTAGCTGGATCGATGGCTGCCATTGCTGGTGGAGTCTTTCCACTAGCCAGTATCGCTTCCTTCTTAAATATTTGTACCTTGGCTTACCTAGTTATGTTGGCCTTTGCCCTCTTGAAATTGCGCAAGGAACACGGGGCTCCTGGACCTGGTGAATTTAAAACACCCTTGGTTCCAGTCTTGCCAATCCTATCGATTGTGGTCTGTCTGTCCTTTATGACCCAGTATTCCCTATCGACCTGGCTGGCCTTCGGAGTTGCTCTCCTGATCGGGGTCGGAATTTATTTCGGTTATGGCTATCGCCATTCAGAAGAAAATCAATAAAACATGAAAGCTAGAGTAGAAGAACTCTGGCTTTTTACATAGAGAAAGCTCTTTTTTTGGTATAATAAAGGGAGAAAGTTAACTAGATAACAAAGGAGAAAAAGATGACATTTGAAGAGATTTTACCAGGCTTAAAAGCTAAGAAAAAATATGTGCGAACAGGTTGGGGTGGGGCAGAAAACTACGTCCAACTCTTTGATACCATTGAGCAAAATGGGGTGGCTCTGGAAGTGACGCCTTATTTCCTCATCAACGTTTCTGGTGAGGGTGAAGGTTTCTCCATGTGGAGTCCAACCCCTTGTGATGTCTTAGCGACAGATTGGGTGGAAGTCCATGACTAAAAGTGTCTTGATTACAGGCGTGAGTTCCGGGATTGGTCTGGCTCAAGCTCGCCTCTTTCTAGAAAAGGGCTACCAGGTTTATGGGGTGGACCAGGGAGCGGATCCCCAGTTAGCAGGTGCTTTCCATTTCTTGCAACGGGACTTAACTCTTGATTTGACGCCGATTTTTGACTGGTGCCCTGAGGTAGAGGTCTTGTGCAATACAGCCGGAGTTTTGGATGATTACAAGCCGCTTCTGGAGCAAAGCGCTCAGGAGACTCAGGAGATTTTTGAGATCAACTATGTGACCCCAGTGGAGCTGACACGTCATTATCTGACTCAAATGTTGGAGAAGAAGCAAGGGATCATCATCAATATGTGCTCCATTGCATCTAGTCTAGCTGATGGAGGCGGTCACGCTTATACTTCCTCCAAACATGCTCTAGCGGGCTTTACCAAGCAGTTGGCCTTGGATTATGCAGAAGCTGGAATACAGGTCTTTGGCATCGCGCCAGGTGCTGTCAAAACAGGCATGACCGCAGCAGACTTTGAACCAGGTGGTTTGGCGGACTGGGTAGCCAGTGAGACGCCCATCAAACGCTGGATAGAACCAGAGGAAGTGGCAGAAGTTAGCCTCTTTTTGGCAAGCGAAAAGGCGTCCGCTATGCAAGGACAAATCCTGACGATTGATGGTGGATGGAGTTTGAAGTAGGAGGATGAAAAAGCAAGAGTTAAAATCTTGCTAAGAAATGTAATTGTTTTTTCCTTACTGAAAGAGGATCAAATCTAGGTGGACAATTGAGTTACGATAGTGGTGAGACAGGTATTTACCTCTATGCTAAAGAAGATCTTACTGAACGAAATTAAACCTACCAGCGTGATCAGGATGAATCAGATTTCTTTATGATTGGTCACGATGGAGATCTAGCCTTTTTCACCAAAAAAAGACAGGGATAATAACAATTATGAAGATAACTGAGAATTAGTATAGAAGAACTTTCTAAATGGGATACTTGAAACTTTAAGAGATTATTTTAAAAGAAACGAATAGTACAATTGATTTGCTAAGTTATTGTGGAATGAAGGTGAAGTCATGATTAAATTAGTGAATGTTACTAAATGTTTTAGTGATGGATCGAATGTCAGATACATTTTCAAAAATTGTAATTTTGAATTTAAAAAAGGTAGCACGACTGCAATAGTTGGCCGTTCTGGATTAGGAAAAACTACTCTTGTTAAATTAATATTAGGGATTACCAGTTTAAATGAGGGGGATATCTTAGTCTGTGGTAGTTCCATTTTAGATATGAAAAATTTGAGTAAGGTAAGGCGTAGGAATATTGGCTGTGTCTTCCAAAACTTTAATTTGATTTCAGGTTTCACGGTGAAAGAGAATATTCTACTTCCAAGATATTTTTTTGAAAATGGAGAGAATAACATTAACGAAATTTGTAACACTCTAGGTCTTTCAAAGGAAATGTTAAGTAAGAGTATTGATAAGATTAGTGGAGGTGAAAAACAAAGAGTTGCTTTGGCAAGAGCTCTTATTAATAATCCAGAAATATTGATAGCAGATGAACCTACTGGTAATTTAGACGCTGCTAACGAACAAAATATAATAGAATTGTTGAAGCGGATCAATGAGGAGTTAGATATCACGATTATAATAGTAACTCATAGTGATAAGGTGGCGAATAGTATGCAGTCTATTTGCACAGTTGTTGATGGCAAAATTGAGTACGTAAGGAGATGATAAAATGAATCATTCCATATTATTCATTGCTAAAAGAGATTTAGAAGTTAACAAACGAAGATATAGATTAGTTCGACTGTCAATAGCGATCTCTGTTTTACTAATTGTTTTAGTGATGCTCATTTCTAATTCTTTCTATAATAAAATGATTAAAGAAATGACTGTAGCAAATAAAAATGTTGTTACTGTTGCCTTTGGTAATAAAGAAAATTCTCTGAATTATAAAGCTTTACCTTTATTTTCTAGTGATGATATTGATCGAGTTAAAAAAATTGATGAAGTAAAAAATATTACAGGTGTGAAACTACTATTTACGGATGATATCAAATTCCAAAATGGCAAAACATCGGTTTCCAATACCATCCATTGTTTAGAAGAAAAGTATTTAAAAAACCTGAATATTAGAATTGCTGAAGGGAAATTTCCAGAGAAGGACAATGAAATATTAATCGGAGATTCCGTACACAAGGCTACATCAATGAATGTCGGAGATACGGTGACTATTAAGATTGATAATCATTATGAAAAGTTTGTAATTTCTGGCATTATAGACAAGCAAGAAGCGCAGTTATTTTCTACCTTGCCAACAGAAATAAATCAAATGATGGCAATCAATGTAAAAAGTAGTAGCGTTTCATCAAATAAGTATTACTATCTGAATGCTACTGTAAAAAATGGAACCGATTTAAATGAAGTAGCAAACAAGATAGAAAAGACTGTTTTAAAAAATGAAAATTTAAAACAATCTTTATCAGGAACAGGATTAGATGTTGTTGTAGCAACACAACAGGATGTTATCAATATGCTATCCAGATGGTTTTCCTACATCGACCTTTTTATCCTCTTAATCATAGTTCTTATCTCTATTGTAGCGATTATTAATATCATCAATATTCTAGCCATTACCATTCAGGAGAATCATAAACAGATCGCAACTTTTAAAATCATCGGTGCATCTGATCGACAGATAAAAAGAATATATTTATTTGAAAGCTTTATGATGGGAGTACGAGGTACAAGCGCGGGATTGGTGATAGGAATTGCTATTTCTTATTTGATCATCTTTTTGAGTGGATTGCCACTAGATATTGAACTTAGCAGATTGTTGTTCCCGGTATTAATAGGGATACTTACTTCAGTTTTTGCAGGATTATTGGTATCTAGAAAAATTACTAAAATTGATATTGAAAAAGGTATTAAATCAATAGAGAAGAAATGATTAGTGGTCAATAAGAGATGGTGTTGCAAAAAGAATAGCTATACTGGTTTCACTATCGACTGAGCTTTGAATGAAAGTAGGAGGATTTGATGGAAATCAAAAATCACTTTGGTGTTTACGGAGTCTGTGTTCAAGACGGGAAACTGCTCTGCATTGAAAAAACAAGAGGCCCTTATCAGCATCGTTTTGATCTACCGGGTGGTAGCCAGGAAGTAGGGGAAGGACTGACAGAAACCCTAAAGCGAGAAGTTCTTGAAGAGACAGGCTATACGCTTAGCAGTTATTCAAATCCTAGAATTTACGATGTGATGGTTCAAGAAGAAGGGCAAAGACTTTCGCTGTACACCATATCATGGCCTTTTATGATATCGTACTCGATTTCGAAGGCTCTCAACAATCCCTTCCTCAGGAGGTTCTTGATGGAAGCAAATGATTCAGCAAATGCAATTTGGGTCCCTATTGAGCAGATGACCCAAGAAAATGCCTCGCCCTTAGTATTAAAGGTAAAGGCAGAGTTACGAGGATTTCCAGAATTAGAACTGACAAGTTATAAGAATTGGAAGGTAAAATAGAGGGATAATGGAACTATTTAAAACATGGAAGAAATATATGGTTCTCTATGGTCTTAAATCTCAAATCGGGACTGTTTATCGAAACAGTGATAGGACAACGAGCTTTTATGATATTGGGAATTTTCTATACCTAGCAGGGGAGTTGGATCCCAGATTTTGGGAAGACTTTGTTAGGCAATATGGTTTAGATTATAAGATTATTATTTCAGAAGACACTAAGTGGCAAGATTTTCTGCATCGGCAAGTGGGGTTAATTTCTTTTACTCGCTATTCTTTTAAGGATAAGGCAAATTTTCAAGTTGAATTTCTAAATGATCTAGTTACTCATTTAGAGGAAGGTTACAATATTGTACCTATTGACAATCGTATTTATAACTATCTTTCTGAGGAAGAATGGTCACAAGATTTACAGGGGGATTTTGAGTCCTACCAGGATTTTGCTTTAAAAGGTGGATTTGGCTTTGTGATTCTAAAAAATAATGAACTGATTGCTGGGATTTCTTCAGGGTTAGTTTACCATGGAGCAGTTGAAGTGGAAGTTGCAACTAGACCAGACAAACAAGGAAATGGATTTGCTAAAAAACTTGGTGCTGCAATGATTCTAGAGAGTTTAAATAGAGAAATGTTCCCACTTTGGGATGCTCATAACGAGGCTTCCAAAAAAGTAGCAGAATTTTTAGGATATGAGTTAGTTGAACCTTATGAAGCTTTTGAACTAGAGGAAAGTGTCATATAATGATATCTAATATTGTATCTTTTAAGACGAGGTGAATGGCTATGAAAAACCAGCTAGCTCTTAGTGGCGAAAAAATTGTTGAAAAAATTTATCCCCATTTATTGCACCACGTCGGCTTGATTCGTGGGGAATATTTATTGAGAGAGCTTAATCAAAACATCCTATTAGCAAGTTGTCAACAATTTGTAAAAGATTATCTAGATACCATTTGCTCCTTGTACTCAGATGAAGAAGTCTGGTATCGCTTTTCAGAGTTAACAAATGCAGAAGCAAATATTCTAGACGGGACTAAAGAGTATTTTGACGAACGCCACCCCTTATTTGGATACAGAGGTATCAGGCGTTTGTTGGCGTGTCCAGATGAATTTCATGCTGAGACAAATGTTGTTACAGAAGTTTTTCAAACCAATCCCAATCTGTCTGTTATTTTTCCTTTTGTCAATGATGCCGAACAATTAAAACAAGCTATTAGAGTGTTGCGCCAGTATGGTTTTACCGGGAAAGTCGGCACGATGATTGAATTACCATCAGCTTATTTCGACTTGGACAGGATACTGGAAACTGGTATTTCAAAGATTGTAGTTGGAATGAATGATTTAACTTCTTTTATTTTTGCGACTGTGAGAAACAGTCAATGGCATGATATGGAAAGTCCAATTATTTTAGATATGTTGAGACAGATGCAGGATAAAGCAAGGAAGAACAAGATTGATTTTGCTGTAGCAGGCTATCTGAATACTTCTTTCATACAAAAAATGAATCAGATGGGTATCGAATGTATTCTCCATTACAGCTCTATTCCAGAGATGTTTTGATTTAGAAATTGACCATCGAGACCATCTCAAACATATAAAAGAAGAAAGTAAAAAATTTCAAAGGAGCAACCCATGACACCGCAAGAAATGTGGAATGCCTACAAGCAAATCAACCCCTCTATCGGAGATGAGATAGATGCCTGGGCTTTTGGAGTGGACCCAGACCTTTTAGCGGAACTGGTCTTTAAAGGCGAAAAAACAGCAACAGCCTCAGCCTACGATCTTTACGCATTAGAGGACGAACCCCTTCCCCAAGAAGGGACCTTTGATGTTATTTTAGATAGTAAGGATCAAGCTGTCTGCATTGTCGAAATTACAAAGGTTTCCGTTCAGCCTTTTCCATCAAGTGTCAGCTGACCATGCCTACAAGGAAGGTGAAGGAGACAAATCTCTAGCTTATTGGCGTCAGGTTCATGAAGACTTTTTCAAAGACTGGCTTTGGAGAAGCAGGTCTGACGTTTACACCTGATAGCAAGGTGGTTATAGAAGAATTTCGCAAGGTTTATCCATTATAGATACGCTCTCCTTCTAGGAGAGTTTTTTGGTTTGGGTCTTATTTTCCAAAAGGGCTAAAAAATGGTATAATGTAAGCGATATTGTACAGAAAAGAGAAATGTTATGCCAAATTATGCCATTATTTTAGCAGCGGGGAAAGGTACCCGTATGAAATCAGATCTGCCTAAGGTTCTTCACAAGGTTGCTGGGATTTCTATGTTGGAACATGTTTTCCGTAGTGTTGGAGCCATCTCACCTGAGAAGACGGTAACGGTTGTGGGCCACAAGGCGGAATTGGTGGAGCAAGTCTTAGCGGGACAAACAGAGTTTGTTAAGCAAACAGAGCAATTAGGAACTGGTCATGCGGTCATGATGGCAGAGCCAGTCTTGGAAGGTCTTGAAGGGCATACCCTCGTCATTGCAGGGGATACTCCTTTGATTACAGGTGAAAGCCTCAAACACTTGATCGACTTTCATATCAACCACAAGAATGTAGCAACGATTTTGACAGCCGAAGCAGCCAATCCATTTGGCTATGGTCGGATTGTTCGTAATGACAATGCGGAAGTGCTTCGAATTGTTGAGCAAAAAGATGCGACAGATTTTGAAAAACAAATTAAAGAAATCAATACAGGGACTTATGTCTTTGACAATGCGCGCCTCTTTGAAGCGTTGAAAAATATCAACACTAACAATGCCCAAGGTGAATACTATATCACAGATGTGATTGGAATTTTCCGTGAGGCTGGTGAAAAAGTTGGGGCTTATACGCTCAAAGATTTTGATGAAAGTCTTGGGGTTAATGACCGCGTGGCCCTTGCAACAGCAGAAGGCATCATGCGTCGTCGCATTAACCAAGCCCACATGGTCAATGGGGTGAGCTTTGTCAATCCAGATGCGGCCTATATCGATGTCGATGTTGAGATCGCACCAGAAGTGCAAATCGAAGCCAATGTTACCCTAAAAGGCCACACAAAAATTGGGTCTGAGACAGTTTTAACCAATGGAACCTATATTGTGGACAGTGAAATTGGGGCAGGTGCTGTCATCACTAATTCTATGATTGAAGAGAGCACGGTAGCCGATGGCGTGACGGTAGGACCATATGCTCATATTCGCCCAGGTTCTAGCCTCGCCAAAGATGTCCATATTGGAAACTTTGTCGAAGTCAAAGGTTCGTCTATTGGCGAAAATACCAAAGCTGGTCATTTGACCTATATTGGAAACTGTGAAGTTGGTAGCAACGTCAACTTTGGTGCAGGAACCATCACAGTGAATTATGATGGCCAACATAAGTTTAAAACGACGATTGGAAACAATGTCTTTGTCGGATCCAATTCGACGATTATTGCGCCAGTTGAATTAGGCGACAATTCCTTAGTCGGTGCTGGATCAACCATTACCAAGGATGTACCAGCTGATGCGATTGCGATTGGTCGTGGCCGTCAAGTGAATAAAGAAGAGTATGCCCTTCGCTTGCCACACCATCCTAAAAAAATAAATAGGAGATTTTCATGCAATTTGAAGAAAAACCATTGAGCGCAAGGAGATTTATCAGGGGCCGATTTTCCAAGTGGTCACTGATCAAGTAGAACTACCAGCTGGAAAAAGGCCAAGCGCAGCGTGATTTAATCTTCCATAACGGAGCAGTAGCGGTTTTGCCGATCACAGAAGATGGGAAAAACGATCTTGGTCAAAGCAGTACCGCAAGGCGATTGAAAGGACTTCAGTGGAGATTCCAGCAGGGAAGTTAGAAAAGGGAGAAAAATGCAGATCCCCAAGCAGCTGCTCTGCGTGAATTGGAAGAAGAAATTGGCTACACAGCGGATCTAGAGTTGTTGTATGATTTTTTTATTCAGCCATTGGATTTTGTAATGAGCGGATCAAACTTTATGGTGCGACCAACTTGAAAAAGGTGGAAAAATCCACGTCCACAAGATGCGGATGAGACCTTAGAGTTATTAGAAGTGACCTTGAAGGAAGCGAAAGATTTGATCCAAACTGGCGAAATCTGTGATGCTAAGACCATCATGGCTATCCAATATTGGGACTTAATCAATAAATAGAGGAGGATCCGATGGGAAAACCTTTATTAACCGATGAAATGATTGAACGAGCAAGGCGAGGTGAGGACATCACCGGTCCTAATATGGTCGATGCTGAAGAAACGAAGATTATTCGGACAGACCACAGAGGATTTGGCTACGAACGTCCTATGAGAGAGAGTCGTATGGAGCGTCCACAGGAGAGCTATTCTCAGGATACTGTGCAGATCCAAGTGGAGCCCACAGTGACCAAGAGTCGTCGCATTGAAGAACGCAAACAAAGTGTGGTCCAATCCAAACTCAATAAGATTTTGTTCTGGATCATTGTGCTCCTCATTGCCTTGATCATTGCTATTTGGCGTCTATAAGGTCGTCACAAGGAGAGAAATGACATGAAAATTGGAATTATCGCAGCCATGCCACAGGAGTTGAAGATCTTAGTTGAAGCCCTTGAGAATGGGGAAAAGCATCTGCGTCTTGGAAAAGTCTACTATACAGGATCGATTGGACGCCATGAGGTCGTTTTGGTTGAAAGTGGTATCGGAAAAGTCATGTCTGCTATGAGTGTAGCAGTCTTGGCCAATGATTTTAAGGTGGAAGCCATTATCAATACGGGTTCTGCAGGTGCCGTTGCCCCAGGGATGGCTGTTGGAGATATCGTCCTTGCAGACAAATTGGCCTATCATGATGTGGATGTAACAGCCTTTGGCTACAAGTACGGTCAAATGGCAGGTCAACCGCTTTACTTTGAATCCAGTCGCTATTTTGTATCAGAAATGAAAAAAGTTCTGGAAGAAGAAGCTGCAACCACGCATGTGGGCTTGATTACAACAGGAGATAGCTTTATCGCGAGTGAAGAAAAGAGTCGCAGCAATTCGAGAGCATTTCCCAGAAGTCTTGGCAGTTGAGATGGAAGGGGCAGCTATTGCTCAGGCCGCTCATGCAGCTGGCCGTCCCTTCATGGTTATTCGAGCTATGAGTGATACGGCAGATCACGCCGCCAATATCTCTTTTGATGAATTTATCGGGGAAGCTGGCGAACGCTCTGCTCGAACCCTGATTACCTTCTTGAAGAGATTGGTGTAGAAAAAATATAGGGAGATTAAACATGTATCGTGAATCGTATTTTGATGGAGGCCTATTTTCCTATATTGGCCATGTTTTATTAGCAACCTTCATTACAGTATTTACTTTTGGGATTTGTGCACCTTGGGGCGTGTGCATTATGTATAACTGGAAGGTCAAGCATACCGTGATTGATGGTCATCGTCAGTACTTTGACGGCACGGCCATGCAGTTATTTGGAAATTGGATTAAATGGTGGTTCTTTACCATCATTACATTTGGGATCTATGTGTTCTGGTTAAATATCAAGGTCACTCAATGGGTTACCAAACATACTCATTTTATAGACTAATAGAAAAGGACTTGTCTACGGACTAGTCCTTTTCTGAAGCCGAATCTTTTAGAAATAGGGAACTTTCATGCTATAATAAAGACTAGTAATGTAAAGGAGAGAATATGGTTTTATCAAAGAAACGGGCACGTCATGTGATCGAAGAAATTATCGCCCTCTTTCCAGATGCCAAGCCAAGTCTGGATTTTCGTAATCATTTTGAATTGCTAGTAGCGGTTATGCTCTCGGCTCAGACGACAGATGCAGCTGTTAACAAAGCGACACCAGGTTTGTTTGCGGCTTTTCCAACCCCACAAGCCATGGCAGCAGCCAGTGAAGCCGATATCGCCAAGCATATTTCTAAATTAGGTCTCTATCGAAATAAGGCCAAATTTCTCAAAAAATGTGCCCAACAATTGCTGGATAACTTTGATGGGCAAGTGCCTCAGACTCGTGAAGAGTTAGAAAGTCTAGCAGGAGTAGGACGCAAGACGGCCAATGTGGTCATGAGTGTAGGTTTTGGTATTCCAGCTTTTGCTGTCGATACCCATGTGGAGCGGATCTGCAAGCACCATGATATTGTAAAGAAATCAGCGACGCCATTAGAAGTTGAAAAGCGGGTTATGGATGTTCTGCCAAAGAGCGAATGGCTAGCTGCCCATCAAGCCATGATTTATTTTGGACGGGCTATCTGCCACCCCAAAAATCCTGAATGTGACCAGTATCCTCAACTCTATCATTTTGATTAGGAATCAGTTCCTCTGCTCGAAAGAGCAGAGGTTCTTTTTTGTAATGAAACGTATATTTATTAAAAAGGATTGAAAGGTGATATCTTTGTTGGATCTGGTGGTAGGTGCCTAGATTCGCCTATCCGGCTTCTTTGAGATCGATTTCAAGATGCTTTTTCTTTATATCTTATTATATTCATTCAGAAAAAACGAACTTTTTTAAAATAAATTTGGTTTTTTTTAAGAAATAGTGTATAATGGTAGAAAATCTAACATAAGGAGATAGTGATGAAAGCAAAAAAACTGTTAGCTCTTGCAGGAGTTTCTGTTGCAGGTGCCTTTCTTTTAGCAGCATGTGGCGGTGGTAGTAGCAATCAAGCAACCTACTCATTCGTCTATTCAGCAGATCCAAATACCTTGGATTACATCGCTGCAACTCGTACAACGACTTCAGATGTCACAAGTAACCTTGTAGATGGTCTTCTTGAAAACGACCGATACGGAAACTTTGTGCCAAGTCTAGCAGAAGATTGGACTGTCTCTGAAGATGGATTAACCTATACTTACAAACTTCGTAAGGATGCCAAATGGTATACGAGTGAAGGGGAAGAATATGGTGCTGTAACGGCTCAAGACTTTGTTACAGGGATCAAACACGCGGTTGAGTCTAAATCAGAAGGTCTCTTCTTGATTCAAAATTCGATCAAAGGTTTGGATGCCTACGTAAAAGGGGAAACCAAAGACTTTAACACCGTTGGAGTCAAAGCCATAGACGACCACACCATCCAATATACTTTGGTTCGTCCAGAAAGCTTCTGGAACTCAAAAACAACCTCAGGTGTTCTTTTCCCAGTCAATGCGGATTTCTTGAAATCTCAAGGAAAAGATTTTGGTTCTTTGAAACCTAGCAGCATCTTATACAATGGTCCATATTACTTGAAATCTTTGACTTCGAAATCTGAGATTGAATTGGTCAAGAACAAAGACTATTACGATGCGAAAAATGTTCATATCGACAATGTCAAATTGACCTTTAATGATGGATCAAACCCAGATTCTATCATTAAGAACTTTGAAAAAGGTCAATATTCCTTTGCATCTGTTATGCCAAACAGCTCGACTTATAAGAGTGTCAAGAAAAACTTTGGCGACAACATTGTCTACGGTTTGCAATTGGGAACATCCTACTATCTTGGATTCAACTTGGACCGTCAAAAGTATGACCATACTGCCAAAACAACGGATGAACAAAAAGCTTCTACCAAGAAAGCAATTCTGAACAAGGACTTCCGTCAAGCGGTGAACTTTGGCTTTGACCGCAAATCATATGCGGCACAAGTATCTGGATCTGATGCGGCTGAAAATACCCTTCGTAGCACTTTGGTGCCACCAACTTATGTCCAAGTCAATGGAGAAGATTTTGGTAAAGTCGTTGAAAAACAATTGGTTACCTATGGGGATCAATGGAAGGGTGTGAGCCTGGCCGATGGTCAAACTAGCCTTTACAACCCAGAAAAAGCCAAAGCTTCATTTGCGAAAGCCAAAGCTGAATTGCAAAAACAAGGCGTTCAATTCCCAATTCATTTGGACTACATTGTCAGCCAAGTGGACAACAGCATGGTCCAACAAGCTAGCTCCTTCAAACAATCTGTAGAGTCAGCGCTTGGTGCAGACAATGTCGTTGTAGACCTTCAAAAGGTTTCGGATGATGATTTCCAAAATATCACCTACTTCAGCGATACTGCTGCTGCGAGAGATTACGATATCTCAGGCGGTGGTTGGGCTCCTGACTACCAAGACCCATCGACTTACCTCGAAAGTATCAGCCCAGTAAATGGTTCTGTCTTCTACTATCTTGGTATTGATGCAGGTTCAAATAATCCAGCCATTGCAACAGTTGGTTTGGATCAATACGCTAACATGTTGAAAGATGCCGATGCTGAATTGTTGGATCAAGCAAAACGCTATGAAAAATATGCAGCAGCGCAAGCATGGTTGACAGATAGCTCGATTACGCTTCCAACTGTTTCAAATGGTGGTGCTCCAATGCTTCAACGGACCGTACCATACAGCCGTGCTGCTTCATGGGTTGGTACAAAAGGAACAGGAACCTTCTACAAATACCTTGAAATGTCCAAAGATGTTGTCACCACAAAAGACTTTAACAAGGCCAAAGAAGAATGGTTGAAGAAAAAAGCAGAATCCAATAAAAAAGCTCAAGAAGATCTCAAAGATCACATCGAAAAGAAAAAATAAATCAATCATTGTTCCATCAATGAGGATAAAAAAAGTCGAGGCTGGGACAAAAGTCCTAGCCTCTTAATTGTTTTTGGATTGTTGAGCAAGACGCAGTGGTTGAGTGGTCTCTACTACGCTGATTTCATCAGCTTTTACAGCCCTACTAAACTGTGCGGAGGTGGGACGACGAAATCAAATTCTAACGAATGACCGATTTCTGTCCCACTCTCGGTTTTTTAGGTATCGAATGTTAGTCCATCTCGTTCTTTTAGATGAAAGATAGATCAATCACCCGCTATTGAACTGTACCCAAAAAGATAGATTTTGGGGTATAGCTATAGACGGGTGATCATCATTCTATTCACTAAATCTTAAAAAATAGCCATCTGGATCTAAAACTGCAAATTCATGAGGATAGATATAATGGTCGCCAACAAGAAATTCTCTTTTGTTGTACCCTATGCTTTTTAGCGAAAACGTTTCCTATTTAAATAAACTCTAAAAAATGATAAAATATTTGTAAGTCAACCACTTAAGGAGGTTAAGCATTGTGAAAAACAAAATCTTATTAGGTTCTATGACGCTCCTATCTGCATTTATACTATCAGCATGCGGAAATGGAGAAAAGAAAAGCAAACAAAAACTACAGCAGCAACAACAACTGAAGTCACTAAAGAAACTACGGATGCACCAACGACAACAACTCAAACAACAACTCCTGGGTCTTCTTCTGGGGCAAAAGAAATATCCCTTGCAGATACTCAACGTATCGGAAATGAAAAATATGGTTATATCAATATCCCTAAAGATTGGGTCGTACGCACTACTCGAAGTAGCAAAGCGCTCGAATATTTATCACCAGACAAAAACAATGCGTTAATAATGGATTCAAACACTAAAGATACTGTTAAACTTGGCCCCAACGAAACCTTTGACGCAGAGTTACTTGCGAACCGTTTATATAGCTCATTCGGAAAACACAAAAATCGAACTAGTATAGAAGGTGTAAAAGCTATATTTGCCGGTGGGGACGCTTTCTTAATAAAAGTAACAGTTAAAGATGGGAGTACTTTATACGTATGGGTATTCCAAAAAGGAGATAAAGTATACACAATCATAATCCAAGGTTCAGAAGATATGATTAAATCCTTAAGACCTGTTCTCGAGCAATCTTGGGGCCTAGATCCGAATACTCCGGGGAAATAATCCTTAAAAAACTAAAAGAGACTAATCAATGTGATTAGTCTCTTTCTTTTTTTGTTTCTTTTTCTACTCTAGTGATCTATTTTCTTATTCACTAAATCTTAAAAAATAGCCATCTGGATCCAGAATTGCAAATTCATGAGGATAGATATAATGGTCGTCAACACGAAATTTTCTTTTAATTAATGGGCGATGAATAGGATAGTTGGCTTCTAACAATTTCTGATAGAGCCTAGGGACATCCTCTATACCAAAGGAGATGTTAATTCCTTGGCCAAATGGGTAGGTTAGTTCAGCTAATTCTTCAACTGTCCCCTCCTCTAGCATGAGCTGGCAATCTTCAAGAGACAGGAAGAGAAATTTTTCTTCTGGGCGCTCGTATTCGATGGTGAAACCGAGCAAATCACAGTAGAAGGAACGGGACTGTTCTATATTCGAAACCATAAACTCGGGAATTACTGCATTGTAGTTCATAAAGAAAATCCTTATAATTCAATTTCCAAGACAATCGGTGTGTGGTCTTGGCGTGCGCCTGAGTCAATCATGTCTGATTTAGTAACCTTATCTGCAATGCGGTTTGAGGTTAACCAATAGTCGATTCTCCAGCCTGTATTGTTGATTTTTGAAGTCTTGCTACGTTGTGCCCACCAAGTGTAGCGTTCTGGGACATCACCATGGACATGGCGGAAGGTATCTGTAAATCCTTTGGCTAAAAGGTTGGTAAAGCCTGCACGTTCTTCGTCTGTGAAACCTGGTGAACGACGGTTGCTGGCTGGGTTAGCAAGGTCGATTTCCTTGTGAGCCACGTTGTAGTCTCCAGTAGCAAGGACAGGTTTTTCTTTGTCTAAGTCAGCCAAATATTCAGCATATTTGACATCCCATACTTGGCGTTCTGCTAGGCGTTTGAGGCCATCACCGGCATTAGGAGTATAGACTTGTGTTACAAAGAAGCCATCAAATTCCAGAGTAATGATCCGGCCTTCCAAGTCCATGGTCGAAGGAGCACCGATCTCTGGGAAAGTCACAATAGGAGAGAGCTCTTTTTTGTAGAGGAACATAGTCCCAGCGTAGCCTTTACGAGCCGGCTCTTGAGAAGAACGCCAGGTGTTTTCATATTGCGGAAAGAGTTCCTCAAGAATTTCGAGGTGTTTTTTAGTAGGTCCTTTGGCGGATAACTTGGTTTCTTGAATGGCAATGATATCTGCATCCTCAGCGACCAAGGTTTGAAGGACTTCTTGAGAGAGTTTAGCACGTGCTGAATCGCTGGTCAATGCAGCATTAAGCGAGTCGATATTCCATGAAATGAGTTTCATTGTGTTTCCTTTTCTTGACATAATTGATAGTTTTATTATAACAAAATTTTAATAATTTTCTGATCACAATGCCTTGAAAGCTCTTGTGAAATCTATTATAATAGATTGAATTCATTTGGAGAAAGGGAGTTCTTTATGAAATTTTACTCTTATAACTATGTGTTGGGTCAGATCAGTCAGCAAAACTTGGGTGACCATTGGGATCTCTGGTTTGCTCATTCTACTGACTGGTTTTTTTGCGGTGAAAGCCTATCGGAATAAGCACGATAGCAAATTCCGTGAATTATCCATTATCTCGATTTTGACTCTGGTTGCAGTGGTCTTGATCGGCATCAGCAGTTTCCAAAATAGCCAAAGTAATAATGACCAATTTCAACGTTCTCTGCATTTTATTGAGGTCATCTCAAAGGAGTTGGATGTCAAAAAAGAAGACGTCTATGTCAATACTTCAGCAGCCACAGATGGGGCGATCCTGAAGGTTGGAGAGGTTTATTACCGAGCTATCGCAGGATCTGACCCAGATAGCTACCTATTAGAAAAGATGGATCTGTATAAAACAGACGTGGAACTTGTGGAGGTGAACAAATGATAGTAAATTTTTTAAACATCTTGATTAAATTAGCTTTGGGCTTGATTTCCTTGGTATTTGTCATCAATGTGACCGGGAAAGGAAACTTAGCACCAAATTCTGCAGTAGACCAGATACAGAACTTTGTTCTTGGGGGCATTATTGGTGGGGTCATCTACAATAGCTCCATTACCATTCTTCAATACATTGTGATTCTCTTAATGTGGACTATTTTGATCTTGCTCTTAAAATGGCTCAATACCAATGTTCGTTTTATGAAGCACTTGATTGATGGAAAACCAACTGTCATCATTAAAAATGGGAAACTGGATCCGGAAGCGTGTCGTTCCAAAGGACTTTCTGCTTCAGATGTTGCTTTGAAACTACGTGGACAAGGGATTTTTCAATTAAAAGATGTGAAGCGCGCTGTTATTGAACAAAATGGTCAATTGATCGTTGTCCGTGCGGGGGATGAGAATCCTAAATACCCAATCATTATGGATGGTGTGGTTCAGCTTGAAATTTTGGAAACAATTGGGAAAAGTGAAGAGTGGTTGCTAGCTGAATTGGAAAAAGAAGGCTATGACAACGTTTTGGATATTTTCATTGCTGAGTATGACAAAGGAAAAATCAATGTTGTGACCTATTAAAAGAAGAGATTGGACGAGCCTGTCCAATCTTTTTTCTTTATAAAATTCCAGGAAAGGTCTCTTCCTTTTCTTGAGATACTCTGGGAAAAATAGTAAAATGGAAGGTAAGTGTTGATTAGAAAAGAAGGATAGAACATTTCATGAAGAAGAAAATACGGAAGTTTGAGAATCATTCGATAACACGCAGACTCTATCTGCTGTTTAGTTTGATTTGCCTTCTTTTTTTGGTTCTGATTGCCCGACTTGGCTATATGCAGATCACTCACCAAGCCTACTATACGGATAAATTGGCAAAAGCTACGAAAAAGACGGTCAAACAAGGAAGTGTGCGAGGGCAAATCTATGATGCTTCTGGTAAGCCCTTGGTGGAAAATGTGGGAAAACAAGTCCTGACCTTTACGCGCGATCGTAAAATGACGGCACAAGAAATGCGAGAGACAGCTGGGAAACTCTTACAGTATGTCGACGTAGAAAATCCTCAAGTAACCGAACGGCAAGAAGTGGATTACTATCTAGCCAATACCAAGGTCTACCAAGAGGTCGTGGAACACCTGCCTGAGAAAAAGAAATTTGATACTGATGGCAATCGTCTACCAGAAGCTAAAATCTATCAAGCGGCAGTGGACAGCATTGACCCTTCAAAACTCGGTTACACAGATGATGAGAAAAAGATTATCTATCTTTATAGCCAAATGAATGCTGTGGAGAATTTTGCGACGGGGATTATTTCGACGCAAGCACTAGGAGCTGAGCAGATTGCGACCATCGCGGCTGACAGTCAGGACCTTCCTGGAATTGCGATCACGACCAGCTGGGACCGCAAGGTTTTGGATACTCCTTTAGCTTCTATCATCGGAACGGTTTCGACTGAGCAGGCAGGACTTCCAGCAGAAGAAGTCGAGGAATATGTCAAAAAAGGTTATGCCCTCAATGACCGGGTTGGAACATCTTATCTCGAAAAGGAATACGAAAACGTCCTTCAAGGAAAACGCAGTGAAAAAGAAATTCTCCTAGATAAAAATGGCAACATGGAGAAAGTGGTCGATGTTTCAAAAGGGGCCAAAGGAGAAAACCTCAAGCTCTCGATTGATTTGGATTTCCAAAAAGGAGTGGAAGATATCCTTCGCTCCGCCTTTAGCGCAGAGTTGCAAGCTGGAAATGCGACCTACTCCGAAGGTGTCTATGCCGTAGCTCTGGAACCCGATACAGGGAAGGTCCTTGCTATGGCAGGGATTAAACACCAGGCTGGTAGTCAAGATCTATCAGCAGATGCGTTGGGAACAGTCACCAACGTCTTCGTCCCAGGATCTGTGGTCAAAGGAGCGACCTTGACTTCTGGATGGGAAAATGGAGCCATTTCTGGGAATCAGGTTCTGACCGATCAGCCGATTGTTTTTGCAGGATCAGCTCCTATCAATTCTTGGTTTACCCAATACGGTAGTCGTTCCATCAATGCGGTAGAAGCTTTGGAATACTCTTCTAATACCTATATGGTCCAAATTGCCCTTAAGATGATGGGGCAACCTTACACCCCAAACATGACCTTGCAAGTGGATCAGGTTGAACCTGCCATGAAAAAACTGCGCTCTACTTTTGCAGAGTATGGTCTTGGAACATCAACGGGGATTGACCTTCCCAATGAATCGACCGGTTTTATTCCAAAAGACTACACAGTCGGCAATTATTTGACCAATGCCTTTGGCCAGTTTGACAACTATACACCGATGCAATTGGCCCAGTATGCGGCAACCGTTGCAAATGATGGGAAGAGGGTGAGTCCTCATGTCGTCGAAGGCATATATGACAATAATGATCAAGGGGGCCTTGGTCAGTTGAAAAAAGCGATCGAAACCAAGGAGCTCAATCAGGTCCATATCTCAGCGGAGGACATGGCCTTGATCAAGCAAGGATTCTACCAGGTTGCCAATGGTACGAGTGGGTTGACGACAGGGAAAACCGTTGGTCAAGGTGCCAGTGTTTCCATTAGTGCCAAGACCGGTACAGCTGAAACCACAGTCGATGGAGGCAAACAAGCCATTAATACCAATGTTGTGGCGTATGCACCGTCAAACAATCCAAAGATTGCAGTAGCAGTGGTCTTTTCCACATAATACCAATCTACAAGCGACGGTCAGTCATTCCATTACGCGTGACATTATTAACTTTATACAATCAGAAACACCCCATGAATTAGAGAGGAAACTATGCTTTATCCAGCACCTATTGCAAAATTAATTGACAGCTATTCGAAGTTGCCAGGAATTGGGATCAAAACAGCGACTCGTCTGGCTTTTTACACCATTGGTATGTCAGATGATGATGTCAATGAATTTGCCAAAAACTTACTCAATGCCAAGCGTGAGCTAGGGGTATTGCAGTATTTGTGGCAATTTAACCGATGAAGAAACCTGCGAGATTTGTCGAGATGAAACGCGGGATCCATCCCTCATTCTTGTTGTAGAAGATAGCCGGGATGTATCTGCTATGGAAAATATCCAGGAATACCACGGTCGCTACCATGTCTTGCATGGCTTGATCTCACCCATGAATGGCGTGGGACCCGATGATATCAATCTCAAGAGTTTGCTCAGTCGCTTGATGGATGGAACAGTTACTGAGGTCATTGTTGCGACCAATGCGACGGCAGACGGGGAAGCGACATCTATGTATATCTCACGCGTGCTCAAACCTGCAGGGATCAAAGTGACCCGTTTGGCACGGGGACTGGCAGTTGGAGCCGATATCGAGTATGCGGACGAAGTGACCTTGCTTCGCGCGATTGAAAATCGGACAGAATTATAAGAGAAGTTCTTTCGAAAGGGCTATCATTGTGGTATACTATCAAGTAAGAAATCAAGGGAACAATTAGGGAGAAACTATGAGTAAACAAGACTTAATCCTGTTGTATGGTGGACGTAGTGCAGAGCGTGAAGTGTCTGTTCTTTCAGCAGAAAGCGTGATGCGCGCGATTGATTACCAAGCATTTTCGGTTCAAACCTACTTTATTACGCAGTCAGGAGACTTCATCCAGACGCAAGCTTTTGAAGAGAAACCAGCGGATGATGAGAAATTGATGACCAATGAGACAGTGGACTGGTCTAAAAAAGTGGCTCCATCTGCGATTTACAAGGAAGGAGCAGTAGTCTTTCCAGTTCTTCATGGACCAATGGGAGAAGATGGTTCCATTCAAGGCTTCTTAGAAGTCTTGAAGATGCCTTATGTTGGCTGTGGTATCCTAGCTTCCAGTGTTGCGATGGACAAGATCACGACCAAACGGGTCTTGGAGTCTGCAGGGATTCCACAAGTTCCTTATGTAGCTGTAGTGGAAGGCGATGACGTGGATGAGAAAATTGCTGCAATTGAAGCGACTCTCTCTTATCCTGTCTTCACCAAACCATCCAATATGGGTTCAAGTGTGGGGATTTCAAAATCTGAAGCCAAACAGAGCTTCGGACTGCTCTCGAGTTAGCCTTTAAATACGATAGCCGTGTCTTAGTAGAACAAGGGGTTAATGCGCGTGAGATCGAAGTTGGACTGCTTGGAAAGCTATGATGTGAAGAGCACTTTGCCAGGTGAAGTTGTGAAAGATGTGGCCTTCTATGATTATGATGCCAAGTACATCGACAACAAAATTACCATGGCGATTCCAGCTCAATTGGATCCTGAGGTTGTGAAAACCATGCGGACCAACGCAGAAAAAGCCTTTCGTGCAATCGGTGGTCTAGGTTTAGCGCGTTGTGATTTCTTCTATACCGATAAAGGAGAGATCTTCTTAAACGAACTCAATACCATGCCAGGATTTACCCAATGGTCTATGTATCCCTTGCTTTGGGACAATATGGGACTTAACTATACAGATTTGATCACCAAGTTAGTAGAGCTTGGAAAAGAAGTCTTCCAAAAACACGAAGCGCATTTGTTGTAAGAAAAGAGAGAGTGGGACAGAAATCGGTAATTCGTTAGAATTCGATTTCGTCGTCCCACCTCCGCACAGTTGAGTAGGGCTGTAAAAGCTGATGAAATCAGCGTAGTAGAGCCCACTCAACCACTGCGTCTTGCTCGACAATCCAAAAACAATCAAGAGGCTAGGACTTCTGTCCCAGCCACTTTTTTTGTGGTCTAGAATATGGTATAATGAGAAGAATTTGATAGGAGCGTCCAAATCTTTGAGGACGCTACGGAGAACTGAGGAGTCGGATATGAATCTCACATTACATGAAGTTGCTCATCTAGTACATGCAAAAAATGATATCAGCCAATTTGAAGATGTGGCCCTCGTCAAGCCGGAATTTGACAGTCGTTTGATTGGGCCTGGAGACCTGTTTGTTCCCTTAAAGGGAGTGCGTGATGGTCATGACTTTATTGAGACTGCTTTTGAAAACGGAGCCGTAGCCACTTTTTCAGAGAAAGTGGTAGAAGGCCACCCTTATATTTTGGTGGAAGATGTGCTGAGCGCTTTTCAAACACTTGCTGCAGCCTATCTTCAAAAGACAAAAGTAGATGTTTTTGCAGTGACGGGGTCAAATGGTAAAACCACCACAAAAGATATGTTGGCACAGCTTTTGTCCACTACTTACCTAACCTATAAAACACAGGGAAACTATAATAACGAAATTGGTCTTCCTTATACGGTTTGCATATGCCAGAAGGGACAGACAAACTGGTCCTTGAAATGGGGCAAGACCATCTAGGAGATATCCATCTCTTGTCAGAACTGGCGCATCCAAAAGCTGCTATTGTCACCTTGATTGGGGAAGCCCATTTGGAATTCTTCAAAGATCGAAGCGAGATTGCAAAAGGAAAACTTCAGATTGCGGATGGGATGCCAGAAGGTGGCCTTCTGGTAGTTCCAGCTGATCCAATCGTCGATGCCTACCTTCCTGAAAAGCAAACAGTCGTCCGCTTTGGTCCAGACGAGGAGATTTTTATTACCGAGTTAATCGAGCGAAAGGATAGCTTAACCTTTCCGAGCTAATTTCTTAGAAGAAGCGATCGATCTTCCGGTAACAGGAAAATACAATGCGACCAATGCTATGATTGCAGCTTATGTTGCCTTTGAAAGAAGGAGTGAGTGAAGCTGCGATTCGTGATAGTTTTGAAACCTTGCAATTAACGCGCAACCGGACAGAATGGAAGAAGGCAGGTAATGGAGCGGATATCCTATCCGATGTCTACAATGCCAATCCAACGGCTATGCGCCTAATCTTAGAAACTTTCTCGACCATTCCTGCTAATCCAAATGGTCGAAAATTAGCCGTCCTGGCAGATATGAAAGAACTAGGGGAGCAATCGGTAGATCTGCACGACCAAATGATTCTTAGCCTATCGCCGGATGTTTTGGATACGGTTATTTTCTATGGCCAAGACATTGCAGGATTGGCTCAGTTAGCGAGTCAGATGTTCCCACTCGGACATGTCTATTATTTCAAGAAAGACAGCTGAGGAAGACCAGTTTGAGGACATGGTCAAACAAGTCAAGGAAAAGCTTGAAAGAGCAAGACCAAATCCTTATCAAGGGAAGCAATTCCATGAATCTAGCCAAATTAGTAGAGGAATTGGAGAATGGTAAGTAATAATGTACTGAAGGACATTCAGCGCTTGATTTCAATCACCAATACAGGCTTAGCCTTCTCAAAAGATCCATTTGATCGAGAGCGCTACCAGGATATTCGTGAAATTTTACAGGATCTTGTGAGAGAAATGACTGATCTGAATTCACAAGAATTATCGGATTTGTTTCGACCGACAAACTATTATGACACCCCCTTAATTGATGTTAGGGCTTGGATTGTCAAAGATAGAAAACTTTGTCTGGTGAAAGGTCAGGGAGAAGAGACCTGGGCTTTGCCGGGTGGTTTTGGTGAGGTTGGCTATTCTCCTAAAGAAAATATTTTAAAGGAAATTCAAGAAGAAACGGGCTATGTAGCACGTGTCAATCGGTTGTTGGCAGTATTTGACACCAATCGCTACCAATTGCAAAGCCGCCAATATGTGAAATTGGTATTTGAATGTGAATTGCTGGATGGAAGTTTTCAACAGAATCAGGAAATTTCCGATCTTGCATTTTTTTAGAGAGAGAAAATGCCTGCTCTTTCTACCAAGCGCAATACAGAAGAACAATTGAATTTCCTTTGGGAGGTTTATGATGGGAAACGAGATTTGTATTGTGATTAAAAACGATCTATAAATTAAAGGGATATAAAAATGACACTTTGGGATTTATTGTTTACGAACCAAAAATCAGCCCCGCCTGAGTTTGGGCTCTGGTATTTTTTCCTACCAGCTTCCTTGTTGGTGGTTGGCTACTTTTCTATCAAATATGCGCAGTCAAAAAGCTACCAACGCTTTTGGTACTGGGCACAATTGATTCAAGTCTTGACCATCAATGCTTGGTATATTCTAGCCCACATGCCTTTGACGGATAATTTGCCTTTTTATCATTGTCGCCTGGCCATGCTTGCGATCCTCTTTGCACCTAGAGGAACCTATATCAAGCAATATTTTGCCTTGTTGGGAGTTCTAGGATCGATTGCGGCCTTGGTTTATCCAGCCTTTGATCCCTTCCCCTTCCCTCATATCACTGTGCTCAATCTGATTTTTAGTCACTGGGCCTTGTTTGCCAATAGTTTGATTTACCTGCAAGATCTTTTATCAGTCTGCAAAACAAGACAGCTTGACGAATTGTCAAGATTACCTTTTTGGCATGAATGCCGTGATTTTCTTGGTCAACCTTTTGACCAGAGGAGATTACGGCTTCTTACGACGTCCACCAATCATTGGAGACCACGGTGCTCTCTTGAACTACCTCTTGGTCAGCATCGTGATGGTGGCTGGTATTTGCTTGGTTAATCAACGCTATAAATACAAATACAAGATGGTCGAAGAGTGTATAGTTTCGTGTTCAGAATAAAAAGAGCAGATAAGGGAAAGAAATCATGACACTTTGGGACTTATTTTTTACCAGTCAACCAACGGCCCCTCCTCAATTGGGGGTCTGGTATTTCTTATTGCCGACTTCATTGGTGGTAGTGGGAGTTCTGTCCATTCGATTTGCTCACTCTAAAGGCTACCAAAACTTTTGGTATTGGGGGCAGTTGATCCAGTTGCTCATCATCAACTCTTGGTATCTAGCTGCTCGCTTGCCTCTTTCAGAGAGTCTTCCTTTCTATCATAGCCGGATGGCCATGTGGATTATCCTTTTGGCCCCCAAGGGAAGCTTCAAGCAATATTTTGCACTCGTGGGAGTCTTTGGCTCCATTATGGCCTTGGTTCATCCCGTCTTTTATCCCTACCCTTTTCCTCACGTATCCTCGATCAACAATGTCTTTGGTCACTGGGCTCTCTTGGCCAACTGTTTGATCTATCTGGTTCAATCCTACCAGGTGGAAGAAGGGGCTGTTTGGAAAATCTGTCAAATGACGTTTGGGATCAATGCCATTATTCAGCTCACTAATCTCGCAACAGGTGGAAACTACGGCTTTATGCGTCGTCCTCCTGTCATAGGTGACCATGGACTTGTGCTCAACTATTTGATCGTGACAGTTCTCATGACGGGGACACTGATCCTCATCAATACGATCGTTCAGTACAGTAAGAAAAGAAGAATACCTAAATCTGTTTAAATAAGGAGATTTTATGCATCATTTTTTCACTACAGAATCAACAGCACCACCAGCAATCTCAGCACTTTGGTATAGTGTGATGGTCTTGTTCGTTGTGACAGCGATTATGATGTCACTTCGCTATTATCAGAATGAGCAATTTCGTAAATGCTTTCAATACTTACAAGGCTTCCAGTTAATTTGCTTGTATCTTTGGTATTTTGCCTACCACATTCCGTGGTCCAATAGCTTACCATTTTATCATTGCCGCTTGGCCATGTTTGCAGTCTTGTTTTTACCAGACCGATGGAAAAGCAAACAGTTCTTTGCCTTGATGGGAGTGAGTGGAGCCATCTTTGCCTTGGGCTATCCAGTCTTTGATCCCTATACTTTCCCTCATATTACGAGTTTTTCTTTCCTCCTCGGACATTACTGTCTCCTCATCAATTCCTTGATTTATCTCTTGAGATGGTATGATCGAAACCTCTTAAAAAATAGTCAGATTGTTCTCTATACCTTTGCCTTAGATTTATTCCTGGTTGGAGTCAATCAATTGACGGGAGGAAATTACGGCTTGATGGCCCGCCCTCCGATTATGAGAGGGGATAAGGTGTGGCTCAATTATCTGGTTGTATCCAGTATTTTAGCCCTTGCTTTATTACTCTTTAATCAGTTCTTCAGTCGCAGAAGTGAGCGGGTAAAAGTGAGAAAATAACAAGTAGGAAGGTTGGGACATCTCGGTCTCAACCCTGTTTATATTAAAGGAGAATATATGAAGCGTTTCTTGCTAATGATTTCCCTCATTTGGAGTTTAGTTTGTACAATCACGATCGCACATGCAGATGATGAAGTTCGCTATTCGATTGAATCCTATGTAGGACACCTCCAATTGCAGGAAGACAGCCAAGCAACATTTACACAAGAGATTACCTATCAGTTTCAGACAGGCTATCATGGTCAATATGTAACCCTAGGAAGCGCAGATCCTCTTCCAAAAGGGTTTAAGATTCATCGTCATCCTGAGGTGGAAGCCTATGTGGATGGGGAAAAACGTGATATTCGTGTAGAGGAGACAGACCTGGAAGATGGTCGGCAATTAAAAATATACAATTCCCGTATCGTCGGAGGAACGGTCAAGATCAAAGTAAAATGGAAGATTGATCATCTCTTGAATTTCTACAAGGATATTGCAGAACTGAATTGGTTTCCTATTTCAGATGGGGATGAGAAAGTCGCGAAATTAGATTTTTATGTGGATGGCTTGGATGCCAAGCAGGGAAAACTGTATGCCCATACTGGTTACTTTAATCCACCAGCCCAAGTCGAACGGACTGCAACTGGTTATCATATTTGGACAAAGGATTTTCCCAAAAATGGTAAGCTCGAACTACATGCCTATTGGCCAATGACAGAGGCCCTGCGTCGAGACCAAGCAAATGAGATTAACCAGGGAAATGGAAAAGAGAAATTTCTCAAAAAAGAGAAATCCATTGAACAAAAACATTCTTTTATCGGACCCTTCTACTCAAGGTCGTTCCAATTGTATCGGTTCTTTTATTTATCCTAGCTTTCATTCCCATGGATTCGGTATTTTATCAGTACCAGAACTCGTCGAATTTCAAAAGGAGTACGATTATACGAACCACCACAGAATTTACCTCCTCTTGTCCTAGCTAAGGCACTGTATCAACTTGATTTTGAACGGATGGTGATGTCTAGAGAGAAGGGGCAACTAAAATTTAATCATCTCATCCAGGCAACCATGTTAGATCTTATTGATCGAGGAAATCTTCGGTTGACTAGGGATGAAAATGGGGAAACCTTGACTTGTCTCCATTATGAAGGCTTGGCTGATTTTGAATTAAAGTTTATTGAAATGATTTTTGATCAAGAATCTGCAATCAATATCAGTGAGGTATTCTCAAAGTATAAAATTGATAAAGTAGCCCTAAAAAAAGACTTTCGAGCTGCTAAATCAGACACGCAACGAGACCGTATTCGAAAGGTCGGAAATGAAGTTCAATCCCTTTTAAAAAAGGATGCCCAGCAATTGTCAAAAGGTGTAGAGAAGGAAATTGCAAAATTAGGATTGCCCTCTTATTTTAGAGACTTAACTGAAAAAGAAGAAGCTTTTTCAAAAACAGGTTGCGCCCTACATTTCTGGCTCTTACTGATCTTATTTGTGAGCATGTGTTTCTTATCTCTCGGATTTGGATCACACCTATCTTCCTTCTATTTTTGGATCATTTTACTTTTGGTTTTGTTCTTCATTCCATTTTATATTCTTGTGAAAATTCGCGAAGAACATCTCCAATCCTTAGAGAACTTGGATGCACAATTCCAATGGATGGCCTTTCGAAATATGATCGAAAGTATTCCAAATTTCAACCAAGCGGAACTGGAGAGTGTTGTTCTATGGAATCGTATCCTAGTCTATGCAACTATGTATGGTCAAGCTAAAAAAGTGAGTCAGGTACTCAAAAATCATCAGATTTCCTTACCGTATGAGAATTGGGATGCTGTTGTTTGGATAACGACCTCTTCAAATTCCTTCCTAGACGGCTCTACCTTGATGAGTTATGCTGATGATTCCTATAGCGTTTCAAGCTTTTCTACTAGCTCCTCAGATGGCAGTGGCGGCTTTGACGGCGGTGGCTTTTTCTGATGGTGGCGGTGGCGGAGGATTTGGAGCCTTCTAACAGTCATGATAAGAGGACTAGAATCTACGGATTTTAGGTGTTTCTTTTTTTGCTCTCAAAGAAGAATCATCGTTGAAAAAAAGTGCCTATTTTCGCTATAATAGGACAGATAGAGAAATTGAGGAGAAATCCGATGTAAAGATGAATTTGTAAATTTATCAGAAAAATAAAGAAAGAGAAAGAATTAGGAATATGAACGTACAAGAAGAAATTAAAAAAACGCCGTACCTTTGCCATTATCTCCCACCCGGATGCTGGTAAAACGACGATTACAGAGCAGTTGCTCTACTTTGGGGGAGAGATTCGGGAAGCCGGTACCGTAAAAGGGAAGAAAAACAGGAAACTTTGCTAAAGTCTGACTGGATGGATATCGAGAAAGCAACGTGGGATTTCAGTAACCTCATCTGTTATGCAGTTTCGACTATGATGGCAAACGGGTCAATATCCTTGATACCCCAGGGCACGAGGACTTCTCTGAAGATACTTATCGGACTTTGATGGCGGTGGATGCTGCGGTCATGGTGGTAGACTCTGCCAAGGGGATTGAGGCTCAAACCAAGAAATTGTTTGAGGTTGTCAAACACCGCGGGATTCCTGTCTTTACCTTTATGAACAAGCTGGACCGTGACGGTCGTGAACCACTGGACCTCTTGCAAGAATTGGAAGAAGTATTAGGAATTGCGAGTTACCCAATGAACTGGCCGATCGGGATGGGGAAGGCCTTTGAGGGACTCTATGATCTCTATAACCAACGTTTGGAACTCTACAAAGGGGATGAACGCTTTGCTAGTCTAGAAGATGGAGACAAGCTCTTTGCCAACAACCCCTTCTACGAGCAAGTAAAAGATGATATCGAACTCTTGCAAGAGGCTGGAAATGAATTTTCAGAAGAAGCCATCCTTGCGGGTGAATTGACTCCCGTCTTCTTCGGCTCAGCCTTAACCAATTTTGGAGTACAGACTTTCTTGGAAACTTTCCTCAAGTTTGCTCCGGAGCCACACGGCCACAAGAAGACAGATGGAGAACTTGTCGATCCTTATGACAAGGATTTCTCAGGCTTTGTCTTTAAAATCCAAGCCAATATGGATCCTCGTCACCGCGACCGGATCGCTTTTGTTCGGATCGTATCTGGCGAATTTGAGCGTGGGATGAGCGTCAACCTGCCTCGTACTGGTAAGGGCGCTAAGTTATCTAACGTAACTCAATTTATGGCCGAAAGCCGTGAAAATGTCAGCAATGCTGTAGCAGGAGACATCATCGGGGTTTACGATACCGGTACTTATCAGGTTGGAGATACTTTGACAGTGGGCAAAAACAAGTTTGAATTTGAACCACTGCCAACCTTTACGCCTGAAATCTTCATGAAAGTATCAGCTAAGAACGTCATGAAGCAAAAATCCTTCCACAAAGGGATTGAGCAATTGGTGCAAGAAGGAGCTATTCAGCTCTACACCAACTACCAAACAGGTGAATATATGCTTGGTGCTGTTGGTCAACTTCAGTTTGAAGTCTTTAAGCACCGGATGGAAAATGAATACAATGCCGAAGTGGTCATGAGCCCAATGGGTAAAAAGACCGTTCGCTGGATCAAACCAGAAGACCTAGATGAGCGCATGTCTTCAAGCCGAAATATCTTGGCTAAGGACCGCTTGACCAGCCGGTCTTCCTCTTTGAAAACGACTTTGCCCTCCGCTGGTTTGCGGACAAGTATCCAGACGTTGAGTTGGAAGAAAAGATGGGATAAGGAACGATTCAAAGCCGATCCATAACAATAGAAATAAGAAAACGGAAGCTTATCTGTTTTAGCTTTTAAAGGAGAAACTATGGGATTACTAAGTGGTTTGATGGGCAATGCCTCTCAAAAGAATGTTGATAAAGTAGAAAGAGATCTGGAAGATATCTTGGTGCCGGGAGAGCAAGTCACACTTGCTTTTAGCTTGATTCGTGATTTAATCGTCTTTACAGAGTTTCGTTTGATCTTGGTGGATAAGCAAGGAGTAACAGGAAAGAAAACTTCCTACAAATCCCTTCCTTATCGCTCCATCTCTCGATTTTCAGTAGAAACTTCCGGTCATTTTGATTTGGATGCTGAATTAAAAATCTGGGTCTCTTCAGCAGTGGAACCTTCAGAAGTTTTACAATTCAAGAGTGACAACAGTGTCATTGAAATCCAGCAAGCATTAGCCAGTGCGGTCTTTAAATAAAAAATCATGTTGATAGAGAACAGTTGAGAAAGGAGACGGAATGTTTATCGATAAACAATTGGGTCAAGATCGGAAATGGATCAATATCGACTCGGATTTGATTGCTGAAAATTCATATCTTTATAAAAAATACGATATTGACAAAGAAACCATTGAGTACGCGATGGATAAGAACGAACGTGCCCATATGGATTACAATCGAGAAAACGGAACGATCACCTTTATCTACAATGTATTGGATTTAGAAAAGGACAAGGAATACTACGAAACCATCCCCATGACCTTTATCGTTCAAGATACGCGACTCGTGACCATCAGTAACCAGGACAATGCCTATATCATTGAACAAATGCTTCGCTATTTGGAAAGCCATGAGGAGCTGTCGATCTATAAGTTGCTTTTTGCAGGTCTTGAAATGATCAGTAATGCTTATTATCCGATTATTGATCGCTTAGATAAGCACAAAGATGAACTCAACCGTTTGCTTCGAAAGACAACGACGACCAAGAATCTTATGCCCTGTCTGACCTTGAGACCGGTATGGTGTATCTGGTCGCGGCAGCCAAGCAAAATCGGATGTTGCTAGAACATATCAAAGCGCATGCCATTTATCGTAGGATGAATGATGTTGAAAAAGAGCAGTTTGATGATGCCATGATCGAAGCGCGTCAGTTGGTTTCGATGACTGAGTTGATTTCCAATGTCTTACAGCAGTTGTCTGGATCATATAACAATATCCTAAACAACAACTTGAATGACAACTTGACAACCCTAACCATCTTTGAAGCCTTGTTAGCGGTCTTAGCTGTTATCACCGGTTTCTTTGGAATGAATATCCCTCTTCCGATGACAGAGGATCCCAATGCTTGGATCTATGTATCCGTATGTAGCTTTTTTATTGTGGCTCATTTTAGCAAAGGTCATGCGGTGGATTGTGAAAAAAAGATAAAAAAAGAGGCTTGGAGAAATCCGAGCCTCTTCGTATCTAGAATAATCTGAGAAATAGGAACCATCTAGACACCTGCCCTCCTCTCCAAAGAAGGGGCAGTGTGAATAGTTCATCGACTGTACAAAATCTTCTTGGAAATAGTAGGAGTAGATTTAATAGTACTGAGTGGTTTCTAAATAAATCAGAACTTAGAATAAATCGTTGAATCAGATAAAATGATCCTATTTCTTTATACAGAAATATTTTAGATACTAACTGTATTATACATATTTATTTGTAAAAACGCAAGATAAGAGTTACCAAAAAATAAAAGTTTTCCGATTTTTTTATACTCCTATGATGAAGTATATGAAATGCTTACAAGAAGAAAACCAGTCCTGTCTAGGTTTAGGGGCGTTTTTATAATCTTAAGCTATCTAGGATTTTTTTCTAAAAAAATAAAATTAGTCTCCTGTGACTATCATTTGCCTCTTCATTGTGTTATACTAGATAAGTTGCAAACTTGTATGAGAGAAATGGTGGGGAGGCAGAACAGATGGAAGGATTCTGTTCGAAAGAAGACTCCCGCAAGAAGGATCTTATTGACTGTTTGTTTGAAAAACAATTCCAGTCAGCAACATCCGTTAGGACGCAAAACATTTTTCTCTAAAGAAAATGTAGTCCATAACAGACGGACTAAGTTTTTCTTTAGATGAGTCTTGCGACAGGTAACCAGGAAGGCGACTTCCTATGCAATCAGTGCGTTTTCGCATTGAAAGAAGTTTGATAAAGTGGCTTCGCACCACTTTTTAGAAAGAAGAAAGAATTGAAATTCAATGAATTTAACTTATCTGCTGAATTATTAGCAGAAATCGAAAAAGCTGGCTTTGTAGAAGCAAGCCCGATCCAAGAACAAACCATTCCTTTGGCTCTTGAAGGAAAAGATGTCATCGGTCAAGCGCAAACAGGGACTGGTAAAACAGCCGCTTTCGGTCTTCCAACGTTGGAGAAGATCGATGTCGATAACACAGTGATCCAAGCCCTTGTCATTGCCCCAACGCGTGAATTGGCAGTTCAAAGTCAGGAAGAATTGTTCCGCTTTGGACGCAGTAAGGGTGTCAAGGTTCGCTCTGTCTATGGTGGATCAAGCATTGAAAAGCAAATTAAAGCTTTGAAGTCAGGCGCTCACATCGTTGTGGGAACACCTGGACGCTTGTTAGATTTGATCAAGCGCAAGGCCTTGAAACTCGATCATATTGAAACCTTGATCCTGGATGAAGCAGATGAAATGCTCAATATGGGCTTCTTGGAAGATATCGAAGCCATCATTAGCCGTGTTCCAGAAACACGCCAGACCTTGCTCTTTTCAGCAACGATGCCAGAAGCCATCAAACGCATCGGTGTGCAGTTTATGAAAGAGCCAGAACACGTTAAGATTGCGGCCAAAGAATTGACAACCGATTTGGTCGATCAATACTATATTCGTGTCAAAGAAGGCGAAAAATTTGATACCATGACTCGATTGATGGATGTTGAGCAGCCTGAACTTGCCATCGTCTTTGGTCGGACGAAACGCCGGGTCGATGAATTGACTCGTGGCTTGAAAATTCGTGGCTTCCGGGCAGAAGGAATTCACGGAGATTTAGATCAAAACAAACGTCTCCGAGTCCTTCGTGACTTTAAAAATGGGAACTTGGATGTCTTGGTAGCAACAGACGTTGCGGCACGTGGTTTGGATATTTCAGGTGTGACTCATGTCTACAACTACGATATTCCACAAGATCCAGAAAGCTATGTTCACCGGATCGGACGGACAGGTCGTGCTGGGAAAACAGGGCAATCCATTACCTTTGTATCGCCAAATGAAATGGGCTATTTGCAAATCATTGAGAACTTGACCAAAAAGCGGATGAAGGGAATGAAACCTGCAACAGCAGAAGAAGCCTTCCAAGCGAAAAAACAAGTAGCACTGAAGAAAATTGAGCGAGACTTTGAAGATGAAAAAATCCGGACCAACTTTGAGAAGTTTGGCAAGGATGCTCGCAAATTGGCTGCAGAATTCACTCCTGAAGAATTGGCTATGTATATTTTGAGCTTGACCGTTCAAGATCCAGACAGCCTTCCAGAAGTTGAAATTGCGCGTGAAAAACCATTGCCATTCAAACCATCTGGTGGTGGCTTTGGAGGAAAAGGCAAAGGTGGCCGTGGAAATGGCCGTCGTGGAGACCAACGTCGTGACCGCAATCGCAGAGATGACCGTGAAGGTGGACGCCGTGATTTCAAACGCAAGTCCAATAAAAATAGCCGAGACTTTGAAGGGCAAAGGGCAACAAACGTCCTCATCGTACTTCCAATGAAAAGAAAAATGGATTTGTCATCCGCAACAAAGGGGATAAATAAGCCCTAAGAACGGTCTAGCAATAGACCGTTTTTTAATGAAAATCAAATATACAAGGGTTAACTAGCTGTTAACCCTTGTATATTTATAAGGAGACCTAAATGATAACTGACTCTTTTAGAAAAATGTATCATGATAAGGAGCATCCAAAAAAGTCAGACAACAGAAAGAATGAATTCCTAAAATGGAATATTTCTGTTAACATATTAAGTCTACAATTATTTCTAAGCCTTGTCAAGAATTTTTTCTTATTTTTTTAAAATTTTTGACTAGAAAAATAAAAATTGACAATCTCTTCTAAAAGGTTATAATGAATATGATAACTATACTAATTACAAAGAGGTGTCGCCCATGGTGATTTCATTAAAAAATGATGATCTAGAAGTACAATGTAAGACATTTGGAGGAGAATTGAGCTCCATTCGAAGTAAAGAAGGCATAGAATATCTCTGGCAAGGGGATCCAGAGTATTGGTCAGGACAAGCGCCCGTTCTGTTTCCGATATGCGGGAGCGTCCGTAATGGTCAAGTGCAGTATCATCTAAAAGATGGCGTGAAGACAGGCCAGCTTCCAAGACACGGTCTTATTCGCAAGAGAGAGTTTGAACTCAAAGAACAAACAGATCATCGTCTTGTCTTTGAAATCATCTCTAACGACGAGAGCTTACAAAATTATCCCTACCATTTTCGAGTGGAAATCGCTTATGAATTGAAAGGGAAAGAAATCACCATCACCTATCGCGTGCAAAATTTAGAGTCAGACCAAGTCATGCCTTATTTCATTGGAGGGCATCCAGCCTTTCGTTGTCCCCTTTTAGCAGATGAAGACTATGAAGACTACGAGTTGATTTTTGAAAAAGAAGAAAGTTGTAGCATTCCTCTCTTGTTCACAGAAACCGGTTTGGTTGATCGCCTGCAGCGGACGCCATTTTTAGACCATAGTCGTAGGCTACCTTTGCGCCATGAACTGTTTGAAAAAGACGCCATTATTTTAGATCAATTAGCCTCTAAATCTGTGCAGCTCCTCTCGAAAAAATCCGGGAAAGGTTTGGAATTTGCCTTTGCAGATTTTGAGAATCTCGTCCTTTGGTCTACCAATAACAAGGGACCCTTCATTGCCTTGGAGCCTTGGACGGGTATTTCCACATCTGCAGAAGAGGGCGATTTCTTCGAAGATAAAAAAGGTGTGATCCAGTTGGCTCCTCAAGAAACACGGAGTCACCAGTACCGTATCACCATTTTGTAAAATGAAAAACCGTTGGACTAAGGAGTCCGACGGTTATTTTTGATATAGTTTAGCTTTGCTTGGCGTGATTTCTTTTTAAAGAGAGCCTCGGCAGACATAGCAGAGGGTTTATCTGGATAGGATTCTTGGTAAATAAGTTTAACGGGGAGGCGAGCCCGTGTGTATTTGGCGCCTTTTCCAGCATTGTGAGTCTTTAGGCGTTTTTCAACATCAGTGGTGTATCCAGTGTAGAGGGAGCCATCCGCACACTCTAGGACATACATGTAAGCCTTAGTTTCCATAGTAGATCTCATGAATCTCGTCTGTATAGCTGCCGTCTTCATTGTGAATAAAGAGGGGAGGCAGAATTTTTAAACCATCCAGTGAGCCATCCTTGATCGCCTCAATCAACAACATATTCGCCTCTTTGGTCATTTTGGGGTAGACAAACTGGATCCGCTTAGGTGCAAGATTGTATCGTTTCATGGTTTCGATGATATCTAAAAAGCGATCTGGACGATGGACCATCGCTAAGCGACCATTTGATTTGAGAACCCGCTGGGCCACATGGCAAATCTCATCTAAATTGGTGGTAATTTCATGCCGAGCTAAGAGGTAGTGTTCACTCTCATTGAGATTGGAATGCTCATCCACCTTGAAATAAGGGGGATTGCAGAGGATAATATCCACCTTACTGCCCTTGATATGTTGAGGCAAATGCTTAAGGTCATCGGTGATCATGGACATTTGCTGGTTCAAGCCATTGAGAGCAATGGAGCGGGTTGCCATATCCGCCAGACGTTCCTGTATTTCGACACCAATGATCTGGGCTTCTGTCCGAGTACTCGCAAAAAGTCCCACGGCCCCATTTCCAGCGCAGAGATCTACGATCAAGCCCCGCTTGGGCAATTTTGGAAAGCGCGAGAGCAGGACGCTATCCACGGAGTAACTAAAGACTTCCCGATTTTGTATGATTTTCACATCACTTGAAAAGAGTTGATTGACGCGCTCGCCGTCTTTTAATTCGATATCTGTCATGGCTCTATTATAGCATGAAAAGAGGCTTGGGGAAAGATCGTTAGAACATAAAAAGTTGAGAGTTTTTCTCTCAACTTTTTTTAATCAAATTCATATTTTTGGAGAATCGTTGTGAGGATAAAGACTCCTGTAAAGACGGCCATCAATGCTAGATAAACCGGGAAAGTAGTGGTTGTAAGGAGGGAAATTTCGATCAAGTTTTTTTCAACACGACCGCAGATGCGTAGAATCCTACTACAGAGAAGACGATGAGGAGGGCCCGCCAGATATTTAGTGGCAGGCAAGAACGGATAACGGATAGGAAACCGATGGATCCAAGTAAGTAGTAGGATACAGTAGACATATCGGCTGCAGACCAACCATGGCTTGCTCCCCAAAGGCGAATGAACAAGACACTAAAGACGACCATCAAGGCGCTTGGTAAGGCTAACAGAAGGGAACGTCTCAAGAAGTGCTTTTTTTCAACTGGTTTGATATTGCGTTCAAAGGTCAACACAAATGGTGGGAATCCTTCGACGAATTGGTCAATCAGGGTGATTTGAATAGGAATGAAAGGGAAAAATCAGCAAATAGTTGACGTTAAAGAAGAGAGCACTGGCAATACAAATGATAGCCAAGAGGAAGGAATAGATCGTTTTGATAAAGAAGATTGGAGCGATTCGTCCAATGTTATTCACCACACGACGGCCTTCAAAAAAAGAATTTCTGGAACGTCATTAAAGTCAGAGTTCAAAAAGAACAATATTGGCAATTTGACGGGTTGCTGGATCTCCCTCTGCCATCACGATGGAGCAGTCTGCTTCGCGAAGAGCAAGGATATCATTGACCCCATCTCCTGTCATAGCAGTCGTCCGACCAGCTGCTTTCAAAGGTTTGGATAAGCAGTTTTTTTCTGGTGAGGGGACACGCGTCCCAAAGATAGCTGTTTCTTCTGCTTGATCCACTAATTGATCATCAGAAATTTTTTTGAACAATCGATGTAGTTCTCATAATTTTTGAAGCCAGCTTGTTGAGCGATATAAGAGACCGTCACAGGGTTATCACCGGAGATGATTTTGAGATCCACTCCTTGAGAGCGCAAATACTCAAGAGTATCTGAAGCCCCTTCACGAATGGGGTCTGTAATCTCAATAACGGCAATCCCTTCAAGATTTTCAGGCAGATTCAATTCCTGCATGCTGATCAGTTCTGAACTGTGAGCCAAGACGAGCACACGTGATCCACGAGCTTGTGCTTCGACGACAGTAGCTGGATTTTCTTTAAGGAGCATTTCAGGAGCACCGAGAAAGACGGTTCCAAGGTTGGATAGGTGCATGGCTCCCCATTTCCGATCACTTGAGAAAGGAATAATGTTTTCCGCAGTATAAGCATGCTCCAACTCCCCATAAGCCTTGCGAATAGCTTGAGCAGTAGGATTGGTGTCCTCGCTATATTGCATGTAAGCTGAAAGGATAACTTTGATGGTTTCCTCAGAAAAATGATCAGATAAGCTATGGAGAGCTTCGACTGTCATCTTCCCTTGAGTGATGGTACCGGTCTTATCAAGACACAAGGTATCCACACGCGCCAAGGTTTCTACTGAGTACATTTCTTGGACAAGAACCTTGCGCATACCGAGCTTAATAACCGCTGTCAAAAGAGACGTAACTGTTAGTAAAGCGATCCCCTTTGGCAACATTCCCAAGAGAGCTGTGGAAGAATTCACGACAGAATCCTTGATTGGCAGCATCTTGATCAACAATGCTTCAAAGAAGAGGGCAAGGCCAAATGGAATGATAATTTTACCAGTGAAGCTTGAAATTTTCGCTAAGTTATAAAGAATACGAGAATTGATAGGTTTCAAGGTCTTGGCTTCCATCATCAGTTTGTTGGCATAGTTGTTTGCTCCAACTCGCTTGACACGGGCATAGACTTGACCACTGGCAATATAACTACCAGAAAGCAGTTCATCGCCAACTTCTTTTAAGACCAGGTCACTCTCACCAGTTAGCATAGCTTCATTGGCTTCAGCGATACCAGACATGACTTCGGCATCACTAGGGATCTGCTCACCCGAAGATAAAAGCATTAAATCACCTAGAACAAGCTTTTCTGGTGGAATCGCATCTTTTTCCCCGTCACGAATGACAGTCACTAGCTCACGACTCATGAGATTGAGTTTATCAATCATCCGCTTGGCGCGCATCTCGGTCATGATCCCTGTGATGGCATTGAAGCAAATGACTGCGAAAAAGATCATATTGCTCCAGGCCTGTACAGCAGCCAAGGCCACAGCAATCACAAAGTTTAAGGTATTAAACAAGGTGAAGACGTTGCGCTTGATAATTTGCCAGGTACTGGTACTGGTATTCGTTGTAAAATCATTGGTTTGTCCGCGATCCATTTTCTTGCGGACTTCACTGAGGGATAACCCCTTTAATTCATTCGTTTCCATAGACAATATGATATCATTTTTTTGAGAAAAAGACTATCTAGAATCGGTCCGCTGAGACATTTTTTATCTAAAAAAGTTTGCGGTCAAAATCAGGATACGGTATAATAAGAAAGAACGTTTTACATGATGAAATATCTTGTAGAGATTAATGAAATGGATTTGAGGAACAACTATGTTTTATACCTATTTACGTGGCCTTGTTGCCTTTATTCTTTGGGTTTTAAATGGGAATGCCCATTACCATCATAAGGACAATATTCCAGATCGGGAAGAGAACTACATCTTGGTATCCCCTCACCGGACCTGGTGGGATCCAGTCTATATGGCCTTTGCAACCAAGCCAAAGCAGTTTATCTTTATGGCGAAAAAAGAACTCTTCACCAATCGTATTTTTGGCTGGTGGATTCGTATGTGTGGGGCTTTTCCGATCGACCGTGAAAATCCGGGAGCAGAAGCCATTAAGTATCCTGTCAATATGCTGAAAAAGAGCAACCGTTCCTTGATTATGTTTCCAAGTGGAAGCCGTCATTCTCAAGACGTCAAAGGCGGTGTTGCCATCATTGCCAAAATGGCTAAGGTCCGTATCATGCCAGTGACATATACTGGTCCAAGAGACTTGAAAGGGTTGGCAACGGGTGAACGCATTGATATGAACTTTGGACATCCGATTGATATTTCGGATATTAAAAAGATGAATGACGAAGGAGTGGCAGAAGTTGCCCGTCGTATTCAAGAGGAGTTTGATCGCTTGGATGCGGAAGCACAAGCAATCAATACCCCAACAAAACCTTTTATCTTGATTCGTTTGTTAAAAATCCTTTTGATTCCCCTTGTCTTAGTCGTGGGCATCTTGACCTTGCTCTTTAGTTACCTAGCAAGCTTTGTATGGGATCCAGACAAACATCGGAAAAACAAGTAAAAAAACTGAGAGTTTTTCTCAGTTTTTTTTATTTTTACGAATAATAAAAGTGAGAGGAGGTTTCTTATGGAGGATATCATCGAAAAAATCAAAGAATATAAGCTCTTTTTAGCTCTTACTGCTATTGGACTCTTACTTGGAGGGTATTTTCTTTTTCATCGACCTCAGTCAAGTGCATCCACCATACCGGATCTTTATCAGTCTTCTAGTTCAACTTCGAGCAAAGAAAAGGTGCAGACCGCTAGTTCCAAAGAAGAAAAGACGGTTACTTCAGTGTCTGATGCACCCGAGATCATTACGGTCGATGTCAAAGGAGCCGTCAAACAACCAGGGGTCTATGAGTTGCGCTCCAATAGCAGAGTCCACGATGCCATTTATAAGGCAGGCGGGATGACAGCAGATGCCAATAGCCAATCGGTCAACTTGGCGCAAAAACTCTCCGATGAAGCAGTGATCTATGTTGCTAAAGAAGGAGAGGATGTTCCAGCACTTGGAAGTTCAGAAAGTTCTGCAACTTCGTCAGCGCCAGCAGAAAAAACAGGCAAGGTCCATTTAAATCGAGCGACCGAGTCAGAGCTCCAAACGGTATCAGGCATTGGTCAGAAACGAGCCCAGGACATTATCGCCTATCGCGACGCAAATGGCCCTTTTCGATCAGTGGATGATCTTAAAAATGTTTCAGGAATCGGGGAGAAAACACTGGAGAAACTAAGAGATGCTTTCACGGTGGATTAAAGACCTTCCTTTTTCGCTTGTCCATCTCGCCTTTTTGCTCCTATGGCTGTATTTTAGTACCTATCAACCATCTTGGCTTTCGATCAGCGGTCTAGTAGTAGTGGGAGTTTTAGCGGTTCATCACTATAAAGGGGAGCGCTCAAGTTTGCTAGGGCTTGGTTTAGCATCCCTTTGTTTTGCGGCCTTCTTTGTCTTTCAGCGACTACAGGATCATCCAGTACAAGCAGAAAGTCAGCCCCCATCCCACTTACGCCTGATTCCAGATACCATCAAGATCAATGGGGATGCCCTGTCTTTTCGTGCTAGAAATCAGGGAAGGACCTACCAAGTCTTCTACACTTTAAAATCAGAAAAAGAAAAACAGCAGTGGCAAAGTCAAACCCACTTGCTGGAGTTGACATATAAAGGTGTTATAGAGGAACCAGAAGGGCAACGAAATTTTAGAGGATTTGACTACCGGGCTTATTTGCAAACACAGGGGATTCACTATCAAATAAAAATTGAAGCGATCCAATCCGCGCTTCCTATACAGACTTGGAATGTTTTTGACTGGCTGTCTCAATGGAGGCGACAAGCCATTGTTTGGAGTAAAGAGCACTTTCCGCAGCCAATGAACCAGTATATGACCGGCCTTCTTTTTGGCTATTTAGATAAGGATTTTGAAGAGATGGACCAGCTTTACACGAGTTTAGGAATCATCCATTTATTCGCCTTATCTGGGATGCAGGTTGGCTTTTTCATCAATGGGATCCGAAAAGGTCTCTTACGTCTAGGAATCTTGCAAGAGACAGTCGATATCTGGATGGTTCCAATTTCTTTGGTCTATGCTGGCTTGACAGGTTTTTCAGTTTCAGTGGTTCGCAGTCTCTTGCAAAAGAACCTCTCTCAAAAGGGGATCCGAGGGATGGAGAATATGGCGATGACCCTGATGCTCTTAATGTTGCTCATGCCCAAGTTTCTTCTGACAGCTGGAGGGGTCTTGAGTTGTGCCTATGCCTTTATTTTGACCTTGGTAGATACCAGTTCTTATTCAGGACTTAAAAAGATACTAGTGGAAAGTTTCTGGATTAGCCTGGGGATTTTGCCTCTTTTGACCTATTACTTAGTGTCTTTCAACCCTGGTCACTCCCTTTAACCTTCCTCTTTTCTTTCTTATTTGACCTTGTCCTTCTTCCAGGTTTAACGGTGCTATTTATCTTATCGATTCTAAAGCCCCTTACAATTTTTAACAGTTTCTTTCTTCTCATAGAGGAGTGTATTCGTTGGATTTCAAAGCTCACGTCGCTACCTTTGGTATTTGGTCAGCCGACGGGACCAGCTCTGATCGCTCTCTTCCTTCTTTTAGGGATCTTGTATGATCTTCGAAAGCAAAAAAACGTCGTTTTCTGTTAATAGGCATGATTCTACTCATCTTTTGTTGGACCAAGCATCCTTTAGAAAATGAGATCACCATGGTGGATATCGGTCAAGGAGATAGTATCTTTTTACGCGATTGGAAAGGAAGAACCATATTGATTGATGTCGGAGGACGCGTCACTTTTAAAAGTGGAGACAAGTGGCAAGAGCGCAGTCAATCTGCCAATGCGGATCAAACCTTGATTCCCTATCTCAAGAGTCGAGGTGTTGGAAAACTCGATGCTTTGGTCTTGACTCATACAGACCAGGACCATATGGGCGATATGGTGGAGGTTGCCAAACAAATCCCAGTTAAAAAAGTGTATGTCAGTCCAGGTAGTCTAACCAATTCTCAATTTCGAGAGAAATTGAAACAGCTTCATAGTCCGATTAAAGTAGTCCAGAGGGGATCAACTTCCTATTTTTTTGATGATCATCTAGAAGTCTTATCACCCTGATGAAGTGGGGGATGGTAAAAATGATGATTCGATTGTCCTTTATGGGCAGTTCTATCAGAAACGATTTTTGTTCACAGGGTGATCTGGAAGAAGCTGGAGAGAAGAAACTATTGAAAAACGATCCACAATTACAAGTAGATGTCTTGAAAGTAGGCCACCACGGTTCTAAAGGTTCCTCTAGTGATGTGTTTTTAGATCAGTTACATCCTCAGTTGGCCTTGATCTCTGTTGGAAAGAAAAAAATCGCTACCAACATCCCCATAAAGAATTGCTCGATCGTCTAGAGGAACGCTCTATTTCTTATCTTCGTACCGATGAAAGGGGAGCAATTCGCTTGATTGGGTGGGACCATTGGAGGGTAGAAACGGTCCGCTAGAGACGAGGAGAGGTTTGCTTTCTATGCTGAAAATTGCTATTATAGAAAGTGAAATCAATGTAAAGGTAGAATCGTATGAACGCATTTAAGCAATTTTGGATACAGTATGCAGATTTTTCAAGTAAGACCAGTCGGGCCCATTTTTGGCTAGCTTTTTTCTGGAATTCCCTGATTTCTTTGCCTCTTTGGGTTTTTTACATCGTGACCTCTTTATCCCATCAAAATGCTCAAGAAACGCTCAATTTTTCAACTGTTCATTCTAAGACAGGTTTATGGGCGCTCGCTTTCTTAGCATTCTTTTACTTCCTCATTTTAGTACCCAGTCAAGCCATTTGTGTACGTCGCTTGCGGGATGCGGGAATCCATTGGTCTTGGATCTTTTTGAACCTTGGTCCGGTTCTGCTCTATTTGTTGACGGGGCTAGATATTTTCCTATTTCTTTGGGGGATTACAGTTATTTCTCTCTTGATTCTCATGATGCTTCCAGGGAAAAACACCTTCCCACAACCAGTAGAAACTCCTATGGGAGTGCCTTATGAACCACAGGTCACAGCGACAGGGGGGAGCTTTGGCGGCAACTCGTTTGAGCAAATTCCAAATTTTGTAGCAGCACCTGATTTGTCTGATGAAAAACCACCATTGGAACAAAAAATGGCTGCTGAACACGAAATACACTAGACTGATAGAGATAAGAGAGTTTCATGCAAGCAATTACCGACATTAAACATCTGACGGTTCAAACTCTGCCTCCTATTCTTGTCTTGACGGGTGAGGATGTAGGTCAATTTGAATGGTTAAAAAAAGACATTTTAAAAAAAATAGGCTATGATCCCTCAGATTTGAATTATTCTTATTTTGATATGAAAGAAGCCTCTTATGCTGAGGTCGAACTGGATTTGGTCAGTCTTCCTTTTTTTGCAGATGAAAAAATCGTGATTTTGGATCACTTATTGGATCTGACCACTGCCAAAAAACGCAATTTAACCGATGAAGATCTGAAGCAATTTGAAAACTATCTGGAAAATCCTTCTGAATCAACCCGTTTGGTGATATTTGCAGAAGGAAAATTAGATAGTAAGCGTCGCTTGGTCAAACTCCTAAAACGGGATGCCCAAATCATTGAAGCGACCACTCCTAAAGAGCAAGATTTAAAGCGTTATTTCTAGTCAGGCACAAGAATTGGGCTTACACTTTGTGGGCGATTCCTTGGACCAGCTACTCTTAAAATCTGGCTATGATTTTGGAGAGTTACAGAAGAATCTCGCTCTGTTGCAGGCTTATAAAGAAGATGGTCAGATTACACTCCAAGATATCGAGGAGGTTGTTCCAAAGTCCTTGCAAGATAATATTTTTGATCTGACACAGATGATTCTCAAACGCCAAATCGATCAAGCCCGGAATTTGGTTAAGGATCTCCGCTTACAAGGAGAAGATGAAATAAAATTGATCGCTATTTTGTTGGGGCAATTCCGAATGTTTTCTCAAGTTAAAATTTTCTCAGAAGAAGGCCAATCCGAAAGCCAAATTGTAGCGAGCTTGTCGGAGTTGTCAGGACGCAAGGTCAATCCTTACCAGGTGAAGTTTGCCTTACGGGATAGCCGCAGGCTTACTCTGTCCTTTTTGAAGCAGGCTATGATGACCTTTATCGAGACGGATTATGCGATTAAAAGTGGAACATATGAAAAAGACTACTTATTTGATTTGGCCCTGTTGAAAGTAGCGAATAGCGTCTAACGATGAATGAAATCGCAAGCAGATTAGTTGAATAATTTAGCTGTTTGCGTTATCATCAAGTCAGTAATAAAGAAAAGAGGACCATAAAATGGCTATCATTTTACCAGAATTACCATATGCTTATGATGCATTGGAACCTTATATCGATGAAGAAACCATGCATTTGCACCATGATAAACACCATCAAACATATGTAAACAATGTGAATGCAGCTCTTGAAAAACATCCTGAAATTGGAGAAGACCTTGAAAGCTTGTTAGCTGATGTTGAATCCATTCCAGCTGACATTCGCCAAGCTGTGATCAACAATGGTGGTGGTCATTTGAACCACGCTCTTTTCTGGGAATTGATGACTCCAGAACAAACAGCTCCTTCAGCAGAACTTGCTGCAGCGATTGATGCTACATTTGGTTCATTTGAAGACTTCAAAGCAGCCTTCACAGCAGCAGCAACGACACGTTTTGGTTCTGGCTGGGCATGGTTGGTTGTTAACAAAGAAGGCAAACTAGAAGTGACTTCAACAGCAAACCAAGATACACCAATCTCTGAAGGTAAAACACCAATCCTTGGTTTGGATGTTTGGGAACATGCTTACTACGTGAAATACCGTAACGTACGCCCTGACTACATCAAAGCTTTCTTCTCAGTGATCAACTGGAATAAAGTGAATGAATTGTTTGCAGCAGCAAAATAATAAAATGAAGGAATCTATAAGAGCTAGTATTGGCTCTTATAGATTTTTTTATTTGCATCCGGAAAAATCGGAGTATAATTTCTTGCGTTTGGTCAGGAAAATGATACACTAGTAGGAGTGTGTCTTACTTGTCTGAAGCCTGGTTTGAAGGGCCTAGGGCAAAGGTAAAGATAAACCTTAAAAATGAAAAACTGAAACATTCAGGGAGAAATGAAATGACTAGTATTACCATTACTAAAGGAGCTGTTGAGACGCCTATCTATTTGCGGATGTTGAATCGTCATGGCTTGATTGCAGGTGCAACAGGGAACAGGAAAAAAACGGTTACGCTCAAGGTCCTAACAGAAAAATTAAGCAAAGAAGGAATTCCGGTCTTTCTAGCCGATATCAAGGGAGATTTATCTGGCTTAGCCAAAGCAGGGCAATGGACACCAAAACTGGAAGAACGCTACAAGCTTCTTGGGATCACAGATCCGTTTGAGCCACAAGCTTTCCCTGTTCGATTGTGGGACGTCTTTGGCCAAGCTGGTCATCCTGTTCGTGCGACTGTCGAAGGGATGGGGTCATTGCTTCTGTCTCGTCTGCTTGATTTGAATGAAACCCAATCAGGAATTCTCGCAATTGTCTTTAAAGTGGCTCAAGAGAAAGATTGGCCCTTGATTGATTTGAAGGACCTGCAAAGCCTTTTAAAGGAAGTCTATGAACACAGTTCAGACTATTCAGCCCAATATGGCAATATCACCAAACAATCTGTCGGAGCCATCCAAAGAAGTCTCTTGGTTCTTGAAGAAGAAGGAGCAGACCAGTTTTTCGGAGAGCCCGCACTTGATTTAAATGACTTCATGCAACTCGATGCATCTGGTCGTGGTTATATCAATATTCTTTCGGCTACAAAGCTCTTTCATTCACCAAAATTGTACTCAACCTTTTTGATTTGGATGCTGTCTCGTCTTTTTGAAACACTTCCAGAGGTTGGGGATCCTGAAAAGCCAAAATTGGTCTTCTTCTTTGATGAAGCGCATCTTCTCTTTAAGGATGCAAGCAAGCTCTTTCTTGAGAAGGTTGAGCAAGTGGTACGCCTAATTCGTTCGAAGGGTGTAGGGATTTACTTTATTACCCAAAATCCTCAAGACCTTCCAGAATCTGTTTTGGCACAGCTTGGAAATCGTGTTCAGCATGCACTTCGAGCTTATACACCAAAAGAGATGAAGGCGATTAAGGTGGCTGCCCAAAGTTTTCGTCCGAATACAGATTTTGATACAGAAACAGTGATCACAGAATTAGGGACAGGGGAAGCCTTGGTTTCTTTCCTCAATGAAAAGGGACAGCCTAGTGTGGTTGAGCGTGCTTATATTCTCTCTCCTCAATCGAGTTTTGACCTCTTAAATGAGAGTGAACAATTGGCCTTGATCACAACATCGCCTTTCCATCAAAAGTATGCGACGACGATTGATCGGGAATCTGCCTATGAAAAATTAGCAGCTAAAGCAAGCAAGGAAGCACAAGAAGAAGAGCAAAAAGAAGCAGAAAAAGAACGAGCTGCGGCGGAAAAAGCAGAGCAAAAACGCAGTCCAGGTCGCCCAAGAAAATCCAGTCTTGAAAAGGCAAAAGATTCCTTCTTGAGTTCCTTATTCAGGACGATTGCGCGTGAGATCGCTAAGCTGATTATGGGCTCCTTTAAACGGAAATAAGCCTTTTATGAAAAGAAAAAACCTTTTTAAAAAGAAACCGTTTTATCTTTCTGATAATTCTTGTTATTTTCAGTAGAATCTTTTATAATTAATCTCGTATGAAAAAATATTTTAATCTACGCTCGATCATGATTGCGGTCAGTATTTTATTGTGCTTAGTGGGAACAAGCGCACTGGGCTACTTGCATCTTACGCAACCAACAGCATCAGCAATTGAAAAAAAAGCAAAGAAAACAAAAGAAGCAAAAGAACAAGATATCGAAAAGTCTACCCCTGAGACGAAAAAACCGCGTGTCAAATCTCCTGAAGCTAAGCAAGCAGTAGTAGATGCAGACATGGAAACGATGAGTGCTTATGGCCTTGTCTATGATTATGCTAATAAAGGCTTGGTAGAGGTTGTTCAGGATTTCCTAGCGGAAAGTGGAATTGATCCGTCACAAGTTGCCTTCACGTATCGCAATGCCATTACAGGAGAGCAATTTGCCATGAATGATCTTCAACCAATGACGGCAGGTAGTACCTATAAGCTACCCTTGAACATGTTGGTGGTGGATGAAGTCGCAAAGGGCAAACTGAATTTAACAGATCGATTTGATATTACCAATACCTACTATGAATATGTAGGGGAGCATGACAATTACGTTGCTGCCTTTGATGGAGCCATGTCTATCCCTGATATGCAGCGCTATTCATTGGTTTACTCTGAAAATACCCCAGCCTATGCTTTGGCAGATCGTTTAGGGGGGATGGAGCAAGCGCGCAAGTTATTCAGTCGCTATGGTCAATCTCGTTCACCAGAGGTTAAAACCTTTAGCGAAGATAATAAAACGACAACAGATTATTACATCCATGTCTTGGAATATCTTTGGAATCATCAAGAAAAATATGCAGATTTACTAGAACTGATCGGGGAGTCTTTCCCAGGTGAGTACTATAAGAAATTCTTGCCAGATTTGGTGATTCAACAAAAACCAGGGTATGTTGCTGAAGCACTTAATGTGGATGCGATTGTCCGCGAATCGACTCCTTATTTGGTTGCCATTTACACTGCAGGACTTGGAGGTACGACTCCAGAAAGTTCTGAAATCAGTGGCGTTGGTCTTTATCAATTGGGACAATTGGCTTATGTTATCAATGAATGGCATCGTGTCAATATGAATGAATAATCGACAAAAGGTCTGAGTTATGCTCAGGCCTTTTCTTCTAACAAAGTATCGTGAAAATGACTTGGTGTTTCGAATTACTTTTCTGTTCTAAAGAGACTTCTTTCCCTTTTCTATAAAAAGTATGTTATACTACTAATAGTAATAAGAGGAAGTATAGACATGATTACAAAGGAAGATTACCAGTTGCTCCGCTCGCATCCAGCCTTTTCTGCGCTACCAGTGGAGTTATTTGATAAATTAGCTGTTGAAATTCATGCCAGGGATATCCCTAAGGGACAAATTTTATTTTATGCAGGAGATAAGCGGGAGCGCATTTTTCTTCTGGCAAAAGGCTTTGCTCGTATTGAGCAATTTGATTCGTCTGACCAATTCTCCTATATGGATTATATAAAGAAGGGGGCTCTGTTCCCTTATGGTGGGATGTTCCAGGATGAGCGTTACCACTATACAGCTAGTGCGGTGACGGATTTGCGTTGTTTCGTGATTCCCGTCAATCTCTATGAATTATATGCCCAAGAGAGTAAGGAGCAGTTGCTCTTTATTATGAGAAAGCTCTCCTCCATCCTAGAATTTCAAGAGTTGCGCTTGCGCAATGTCGTGACAGCTAGTGCCAGTGAGCGTGTGATTCAATCCTTAGCCATTCTGTGCAAGGACTATGAAAGCCTTGGAAATCAACTTCCATTTCCAATTAGTATGAAGGAAATGGCCAAATTAGCAGCCACAACTCGAGAAACTGTCAATCAAGTTTTAAAGAAACTCATCGATTCTCATAAGATCCAGTATGAGAGAAAACAACTAACTTTTCTAGATACAGCCTACTTTTTAAAGAGTTTTGAAGAGATCAACTAATTTGTTGATCTTTTTTTATTTTTTACAAAAAAATATATATTCATAAAAAAATAATATAAAAAGACAAAATATGCAAAGAAAAACGCTTCATATTAACTAAAAAAATAGGAAAGATTCAAAAAAATGCTAAATTCTTTGCATTCAAAAAAAGTAGAATCCTTTGTGAAAGCGGTATCAATAAAGACTATAATAACAACTGTAATAAGCTTGTGAACAAGCTCAAAGAAAAAAGGAGGATGACAGATGTCAACTAAACCAATTCATGTTTTCTCAGAAATTGGAAAACTGAAAAAAGTAATGTTGCACCGTCCAGGTAAAGAGTTGGAAAACTTGATGCCTGACTATCTAGAGCGTCTTCTTTTTGATGATATTCCATTCTTGGAAGATGCACAAAAAGAACACGACAATTTTGCTCAAGCGCTTCGTAACGAAGGAATCGAAGTACTTTATCTTGAAAAATTGGCAGCTGAGTCATTGACTACTCCAGAAATTCGCGAACAATTCATCGAAGAATATCTTGATGAAGCAAACATTCGTGGACGCCAAACTAAAAACGCTATTCGCGAAATCCTTCGTGGTATTGAAGACAACCAAGAATTGGTTGAAAAAACAATGGCTGGTTTCCAAAAAGCTGAGCTTCCAGAAATTCCAGAAGCTGACAAAGGCTTGACTGACCTTGTTGAATCTGACTACCCATTTGCGATCGATCCAATGCCAAACTTGTACTTCACACGTGACCCATTTGCTACAATTGGGAATGCAGTATCATTGAACCACATGTATGCTGATACACGTAACCGTGAAACTTTGTATGGTAAATACATCTTCAAATATCACCCAGTATATGGTGGTAATGTAGATTTGGTATACAACCGTGAAGAAGATACTCGTATCGAAGGTGGGGACGAATTGGTCCTTTCTAAAGATGTCTTGGCAGTTGGTATCTCACAACGTACAGATGCTGCATCAATCGAAAAATTGTTGGTAAACATCTTCAAGAAGAACGTTGGCTTCAAGAAAGTATTGGCCTTCGAATTTGCGAAACAACCGTAAATTCATGCACTTGGATACAGTATTTACAATGGTGGACTACGATAAATTCACCATCCACCCAGAAATCCAAGGCAACCTTCGCGTCTTCTCTGTAACATATGAAAATGAAGCATTGAAGATTGTTGAAGAAAAAGGTGATTTGGCTGAATTGCTTGCTGAAAACCTTGGTGTTGAAAAAGTTACATTGATCCCTTGTGGTGATGGCAATGTGGTTGCAGCTGCTCGTGAACAATGGAACGACGGATCAAATACTCTTACAATCGCACCTGGTGTGGTAGTTGTATACGATCGTAACACAGTCACAAACAAGAAATTAGAAGAATACGGACTTCGTTTGATTAAGATCCGCGGAAGTGAATTGGTTCGCGGTCGTGGTGGACCTCGTTGTATGTCAATGCCATTCGAACGTGAAGAAATCTAATAGAGAAGACCGAGAGCTGGTCTTTGGGGATCAGCTCTTTCTTCTTACTGATCAATACTAGAAAGAAAATAGGAGACAATTAGAAATGACAGATTCAGTATTCCAAGGACGTAGCTTCTTGGCAGAAAAAGACTTTACACGTGCAGAGTTAGAATACCTTATCGGACTTTCAGCTCACTTGAAAGACCTTAAAAAACGCAACATTGAACACCACTATCTTGCTGGTAAAAACATTGCGCTTTTGTTTGAAAAAACTTCAACTCGTACTCGTGCTGCCTTCACAACAGCAGCTATCGACCTTGGTGCTCACCCAGAATACCTAGGTGCAAACGACATCCAACTTGGTAAAAAAGAATCTACAGAAGATACTGCTAAAGTTCTTGGACGTATGTTTGACGGTATTGAATTCCGTGGTTTCAGCCAACGTATGGTTGAAGAATTGGCTGAATTCTCAGGTGTTCCAGTATGGAATGGTTTGACTGACGAATGGCACCCAACTCAAATGCTTGCAGACTACTTGACAGTTCAAGAAACTTTGGACGTTTGGAAGGTTTGACACTTGTATACTGTGGTGATGGACGTAACAACGTTGCGAACAGCCTTCTTGTAACAGGTGCTATCCTTGGTGTGAACGTACACATCTTCTCACCAAAAGAACTCTTCCCAGAAAAAGAAATCGTTGAATTGGCAGAAGGATTTGCAAAAGAAAGTGGCGCTCATATCTTGATCACTGAAGATGCTGACGAAGCAGTGAAAGGTGCAGATGTACTTTACACTGACGTTTGGGTATCAATGGGTGAAGAAGACAAATTTGCAGAACGTGTTGCCCTTTTGAAACCTTACCAAGTAAACATGGATTTGATTAAGAAAGCTGATAACGAAGACTTGATCTTCTTGCACTGCTTACCAGCCTTCCACGATACAAATACTGTTTACGGTAAAGATGTTGCTGAAAAATTCGGCGTAGAAGAAATGGAAGTTACTGACGAAGTGTTCCGCAGCAAATATGCTCGTCACTTTGATCAAGCTGAAAACCGTATGCACACCATCAAAGCGGTTATGGCAGCTACTCTTGGTAACTTGTACATTCCAAAAGTTTAAGACTTTATAACCGTATACCAACAGCTATAGGGGCTGGACTGCTAGCTTTAGTCCTGCCCCTATTTTTTATAGAAAGGGAAAACTTATGTCAAGAAAAATCGTCGTTGCTTTGGGAGGAAATGCTATTCTCTCATCTGATCCTTCTGCTCAAGCTCAACAAGAAGCACTTGTAGAAACAGCAAAACACTTAGTCAAATTAATCAAAAATGGGGATGACTTGATCATCACTCACGGAAATGGTCCTCAAGTAGGAAACCTTTTGCTCCAACACTTGGCAGCAAACTCTGAAAAGAACCCTGCTTTCCCACTTGATTCATTAGTTGCTATGACCGAAGGAAGCATTGGCTACTGGCTTCAAAATGCTCTTCAAAATGCTCTTCTTGAAGAAGGAATTGAAAAAGATGTGGCTTCTGTTGTGACACAAGTCGTTGTTGATAAGAACGACCCAGCTTTTGTCAACCTCAGCAAACCAATCGGTCCATTCTACTCAGAAGAAGAAGCAAAAGCAGAAGCTGAAAAATCTGGAGCAACTTTCAAAGAAGATGCTGGTCGTGGCTGGCGTAAAGTTGTTGCTTCACCAAAACCAGTGGATATCAAAGAAATCAATACCATCCGTACTTTGTTGAACGACGGTCAAGTCGTTGTGGCAGCCGGTGGTGGCGGTATCCCAGTTGTGAAAGAAGCAGATGGTAGCCTATCTGGTGTTGAAGCTGTCATCGATAAAGACTTCGCATCTCAACGTTTGGCTGAATTAGTAGAAGCAGACCTCTTCATCGTCTTGACTGGTGTCGATTATGTCTTTGTGAACTACAACAAACCAGACCAAGCAAAATTGGAACATGTTAATGTGGCTCAATTGGAAGAATATATCAAACAAGACCAATTTGCACCAGGAAGCATGCTTCCTAAAGTGGAAGCTGCCATTGCCTTCGTCAATGGTCGCCCAGAAGGAAAAGCAGTTATTACATCACTTGAAAACCTGGGAGCTTTGATTGAGTCTGAAAGTGGAACAATCATCCAAAAAGACTAATGAAAAATTAGGAAAAAACTAGTATTTTAAAGCTTATTGTGATAGAATAAGTCTATAGGTAAGCGTTTTACAAGAGACTCTTGTAAAACATCACTCACACTTTGTTGCGTTAGGAGGAAGACAAATGAGTGAAAAAACGAAAAAAGGATTTAAGATGCCTTCATCTTTTTCCGTATTGTTAATTATCATTGCTATTATGGCAGTGTTAACTTGGATTATTCCAGCTGGTCAATACAAGGTTGACGATGCAGGTGCTATCATTGCAGGTAGTTATGAATCTGTAAAAGCACATCCTCAAGGGATTTGGGATGTCTTGATGGCCCCAATCAATGCCATGCTTGGTAAAGCACCAACTAGTGCAGCGATTGACGTAGCCTTCTTCATCTTGATGGTCGGTGGTTTCCTTGGAGTTGTAAACGAAACAGGTACCCTTGATGTAGGGATTGCTTCTATCGTTCGCAAATACAAAGGCCGCGAAAAAATGTTGATTTGATCTTGATGCCATTGTTTGCCCTTGGTGGTACAACTTATGGTATGGGTGAAGAAACCATGGCCTTCTATCCACTTCTTGTACCTGTTATGATGTCCGTTGGTTTTGACAGCTTGACAGGGGTAGCCATTATCCTTTTAGGATCACAAATCGGATGTTTGGCGTCAACATTGAACCCATTTGCGACAGTTATCGCATCTGATACTGCAGGTATCTCAAGTGCTTCAGGTCTCTTACTTCGTGTGATCTTCTGGATCGTATTGACAGGACTTAGCACATACTATGTATACCGTTATGCAGATAAGGTTCAAAAAAAGACCCAACCAAATCTCTCACCTATGCAACTCGTGAAGAAGATTTGAAACACTTCAACGTTGATAGTGGTGAAGAAATTCCTTCACAAATGAACAAGAAACAAAAACGTGTCTTGCTCGTCTTCATCTCAACATTCGTTATCATGGTTGCTGGATTTATCCCATTCAAAGATTTGGGTATTAAATTCTTTTGAAAAGCTTTAACGAATCTCTCCATAAAAATTCCAGTACTTGGTCAATTGATCGGTAACACAGATGCTCTTGGTACATGGTACTTCCCTCAAACAGCTATGCTCTTTGCCTTCATGGGAATCCTCGTTGGTATCATTTATGGCTTGAAAGAAGATAAAATCATTTCATCCTTCATGAATGGTGCAGCTGACCTCTTGAGTGTTGCTCTTATCGTAGCGGTAGCACGTGGTATCCAAGTCATCATGAACGACGGTATGATCACTGCGACAATTCTTCACTGGGGTGAAGAAGGATTGAAAGGTCTTTCATCTCAATTGTTCATTGTCTTGACTTACATTTTCTACTTGCCAATGTCATTCTTGATCCCATCATCATCTGGTCTTGCCAGCGCAACAATGGGTATCATGGCACCTCTTGGTAAATTCGTCAATGTACCAGGTAGCTTGATTGTCACAGCTTACCAATCTGCATCTGGTGTCTTGAACTTAATCGCACCAACTTCAGGTATCGTAATGGGGGCTCTTGCTCTTGGACGTATTGACTTGAGTGCATGGTGGAAATTCATGGGTAAATTGGTCGTAGCGATTGTTGTGATCACCATTGCCCTTCTTCTACTAGGAACTGTGGTTCCATTCTTGCAATAGAATAAAGTAGGTGTTTCATGAAAAATAGAATAAAGAACGATGTAAAAGAGCAGTTTTTAAACTCGCTTCAAACCATCATTTCTTACCCTTCTGTATTAAATGAAGGGGAAAATGGAACACCGTTTGGACAAGCTATCCAAGATGTCCTAGAAAAAACCTTAGAGCTTGCTCGAGAATTAGGTTTTCAAACATATATAGATCCTGAAGGATACTATGGATATGCAGAGATCGGTCAGGGGGAAGAACTCCTGGCCGTTCTTTGTCACTTGGATGTTGTTCCAGCCGGTGATTTACAAGATTGGCAAACGCCACCTTTTGAAGCGACTGTTATAGGTGACTATCTAGTAGGTCGCGGTGTGCAGGATGACAAGGGGCCGTCCCTCGCTGCCCTTTATGCAGTTAAGAGTTTGCTGGATGATGGTATCCAGTTTACCAAACGAATCCGCTTTATCTTTGGAACGGATGAAGAAACCTTGTGGCGCTGTATGAATCGCTACAACCAAATTGAAGAGCAAGCAAATCTTGGATTTGCACCGGATTCCTCTTTCCCATTAACCTATGCTGAAAAAGGCTTATTACAAGTGAAATTGCATGGTCCAGGTTGGGATGATCTTCCCTTACAAGCTGGTCAGGCCCTCAATGTTGTTCCAGACAAGGCGACCTATGCTGGTCATCGTTTGGAAGAGTTGCTTCCTGTTTTGGATCAAAGTGGGGTTCAGTATAGCCAAACAGAAGATTCTGTAACGGTTTTGGGTGTTTCGAAAGCACTCTAAAGATGCAGCTGAAGGAGTGAATGCTATTGTCGGTTTAGCGGAAAGTTTATCCCTCATCCAACCCCATCCAGCTTTGCTCTTTATCGCAGATGCTGTTGGTGAGGATGCAACGGGAGAAGCTCTATTTGGCAGAATTACAGATGAACCAAGTGGAGATCTTTCCTTCAATCTTGCGACCCTTGTGATCGATCAAGAACAATCGGAAATCGGAATTGATATCCGGATCCCCGTCTTAGCAGACAAGGATGCCTTAGTAGCTCGTTTGCGAGAAATTGCAGCTAGTTATCAGTTGGAATATGAAGAGTTTGATTATCTGGCTCCTTTATATGTTCCTTTGGATAGTCCTTTAGTCAGCTCTTTGATGGCCGTCTATCAGGAAGAAACAGGTGATAAGACGCCAGCTATGTCTTCTGGTGGTGCGACATTTGCGCGGACCATGGGAAATTGTGTTGCCTTTGGGGCTCTTTTCCCAGGTGCAGAGCAGACTGAGCATCAAGCAAATGAATGTGCAAAAATTGACGATCTCTACGCTGCGATGGAAATCTATCGAGAAGCCATTCAACGCCTAGCCACAACATAAAAAAGTTTGGAAACTTGGTTTCCAAACTTTTTATTTACTAAAGAAGAAAGGTGGTGTGAATTCTTTTAATTTTTCAAAACAATCCAAAGCTCCTTGGTTGTCTTCGCAGATGACCAAACAGACATCGTCTCCACAGATGGTGGCTACAATTTCTTGGAGTTCCAATGCATCTAAGATCGCTCCAAAGGATTGGGCAAGACCTGGAAGAGTTTTTACAACGACCTGGTTTTGAACGGGCCGTAACATAACTAAGGCATCTTCCATATACATCCGCAGGCGCTTTTCCCAACGGGAAGGAGCGATGGTGTTCATGGCATAGTAGGAACTATCCCCCTCGTTAATTTTTACTAGATTCAAGGATTTGACATCCCGTGAAAGGGTGGACTGGGTAACGAGAACGCCATTGGCTTCTAAGGCTTCTTGGAGCTCTTGTTGGGTATGAATCCTACGCTCAGAAATGATAGAGCGGATCAAGCGGTGGCGACTTTCAATTTTATTCATGAGAGACTCCTTTACTTGATGAACATAGCATCCCCAAAACTGAAGAAGCGGTAGCGTTCTTGAATAGCATGGTGGTATGCTTCGAGGGTTAATTCACGGCCGGCAAAGGCAGAAACCAACATGACCAGAGTTGATTTTTGGAAGGTGGAAGTTGGTTGAAAAGGCATCGACGACTTTCCATTCATAACCTGGTTTGATAAAAATATTGGTCCAGCCTGAATCGGCTTGGATGTCTCCATCAAATTTGTTTGCCAATCGTTTCAAGGGTTCGAATAGAAGTCGTTCCGACGGCTACGATGCGTTTTCCCTGCAGCTTTTTACCTGACGAAGGGTCGCAGCAGCTTCTTCAGAAAGTTGGTAAAATTCAGAGTGCATCTCATGGTCTTCAAGATTGTCCACAGATACTGGACGGAAGGTTCCTAGGCCCACATGAAGGGTCAAATAGACCAGGTGAACACCTTTTGCTTCAATCTTTTGGAGCAATTCTTGGGTGAAATGAAGACCTGCCGTTGGAGCTGCAGCAGAACCATTTTCTTTGGCGTAAACGGTTTGGTAGCGCTCGCGGTCAGCAAGCTTTTCGTGAATATAGGGAGGAAGTGGCATTTCGCCAAGGCTTTCTAGAACTTCTAAAAAGATCCCTTGATAGTGGAAGCGAACGATGCGACCTCCGTGCTCCAATTCTTCCTCAACAGTTGCGGTCAAACGACCATCTCCGAAGCTGACTGTGGCCCCTACCTTTAAGCGTTTTGCAGGTTTTGCCAAGACTTCCCAACAGTCATCTTGGGTATTTTTAAGGAGAAGGAATTCGACGTGACCACCTGTTTCTGGTTTGACTCCATGAAGACGGGCAGGTAGCACGCGCGTATTGTTCATGACAAGAGCATCTCCTGGTTCCAATTCATCCAAAATTGCATCAAAATGACGGTCTTGGAATTGCCCTGTTTTTCGATCGAGGATCAAGAGTTTAGAGGCATCTCGTTTTTCAAGAGGGGTTTGGGCAATCAGTTCTTCAGGCAAATCAAAGTCAAAGTCGTTGGTATTCATTTGCGCTCCTTTTATAATAAATTTGTGAGTAGATAGATGGTAGTCCCGACAGCTAAGAGCATCAGGCAGATTCCCATCAAAAAGATCAGGACCTTGAGAATCTTTCTTTGATGAATCAAGAAAGATAAGAGAAAGACAAGGAGTCCGATCAAAAAAATGATGAATAATAGTGATACAATCATACCTTTCATTATATCACGAATCGACTTGAAATGAAAAAAATGCCAGAAAAAGATAGCGGTTTCACTTGACAAAAATTGGTCTATACCATATAATAAAAGCATAGAGAAATAGGAGGTCTATCCAATGAAAATTATTGAAGTAAAGGACCAAATTGAGGGTGGAAAAGTTGCCTTTGATATATTGAAAGAAACATTACAGGAAGGTGCTCAAACCTTAGGTCTTGCGACTGGAAGCAGTCCCCTTGAGTTTTATAAACAAATTCGTGAAAGTGATTTGGATCTGTCTAATCTAATCAGTGTTAACTTAGATGAATACGTAGGGATTGACGGGAGATGATCCTCAATCCTACCGTTATTTCATGGAGAAAAATCTCTTTGATGCCAAACCATTCAAAGAAAGCTATCTCCCATCAGGTGTAGAAGAATCTGCCGATCAAGAAGTGATCCGTTATAACAAAATACTCGAAGACCATCCAGTGGACCTTCAAATCTTAGGGGATTGGGACGCAATGGGCATATCGGTTTTAATGAGCCAGGGACATCCTTTGATAGTCAGACCCACTTAGTTCAGTTGGATGACTCTACGATTGAAGCCAATTCTCGTTTCTTTGATAAGATCGAAGATGTACCAACTCAAGCCATTTCGATGGGGATTGCCAATATCTTAGCAGCGAAATCGATTGTCTTGTTTGCTTATGGGGAATCAAAAGCCCAAGCAATTAAAGGAACAGTAGAAGGGTGAAAGGACAGAAAAAGTGCCAGCTAGTGCCCTTCAAGGACATCCAAATGTGACCATTATTGCGGATAAGGAAGCCTTGAGCTTGTTAAGTCGATAAAAAACAGGACCTATCGCCGATTTATTCGGGCCAGATAGGTTTTTTTCTGCTTCAAAATATGGTACAATACAAGTAATTATCTGCTGGGATTAGCTCTTTTCATCTACTGGGAGACAAGAGAAAAGGGCATGAGGGCTAGAAGCTTGTTTTAGCCTCCAGCTGAATAGTCTGTTATAAAGGAATAGTTTATGATAAAAAAATATTTGATCCATATTTGCCTCCTTCTGAGTCTCTTATGCCAGCCAATTCTAGCGAGTGCGGATGAATTGGTGGATATGGCGCAAAAGATGTATCCAAATGACAATGTCCAAGCCATTAACCGTCCACATTCTTCGCTTATTATTGACGGAAATACGGGCAATGTTCTTTGGAAAGACAATATCGATGAAGTCAGAGATCCTGCCAGCATGAGTAAGCTCATGACGCTCTATCTCTTGTTTGAAGATATGGCAAATGGCAAGATCAGTAAGGATACAGTGATCAAGGCGACCGCTTCAGACCAAGCGATCGGAAAGATCTATGAAATCTCCAACAATAATATTGTTGCTGGGGTAGACTACACAATTCCTGAGTTGATTACCATGACAGTGGTTCCATCCTCAAATGTATCGACCCTCATGTTGGCCAATCTCATGTCCAACAATGATCCAGATGCCTTTATCGAGCGCATGAATGCCAAGGCTAAGGAATTAGGGATGACCAACACGGTCTGGAATAACCCGAGTGGGGCGGCCATCTCCACCTTGCAAGGCTACTATCAGGTAAACAATTATCCAAATGATGCGGCTAACCAGACAACTGCGCGTGATTTGGGAATTTTGGTCTATCATTTTATCAATCAATACCCAGATATTTTAAACTATACCAATCAAGCACAAGTCACGGTCAAAAAGGGACTCCGTATGAGGAAACCTTTGATACCTACAATTATTCATTGCCAGGAGCCAAGTATGCTTTGAAAGGTGTGGATGGTTTAAAAACTGGATCAAGTCCTCGTGGAGCTTTCAACTATATCGCGACCATCAAACGGGGCAATCAGCGCTTAATTGCTGTCATTATGGGCGTAGGAGATTGGGCAGACCAAGATGGGGAATATTACCGTCACCCGTTTGGCAATGCCTTGATCGAAAAAGCCTATAAAGATTTTGGCTATAAAAAATTGTTAGATGCAGGTGTCCAGAAGATTGACGGCAAGACCTATACACTTGAAAAACCCTTCTATGCAACGGTCAAAAAAGGGTGCTAAAGAACCGACCCTTGCGGTAAAAGATGGCTATCTGACAGTAGATAATGATCTCTACACGTTGTCTGAAGGTATCCGAGATGATATGAAGGTGGAAGAAGGGGCCAAGCCAGAGCTTGTCAAAGAAACAGCAAGTGGGAAAAAGACAACGGCTAAGCACAGTAAATGGCTTTCGCTGGATCACTTCCTGATCTTGATTCCAATTCTCATTCTTGTCATCATTCTCTCGATTGAAAAACAAAGTCGTGAGAGACGCAAAAAAGAGGCTCAAAAGCGCTATAATAAAGAATAAAATAAAACCTAACTGATTGTCAGTTGGGTTTTGTCATTGTCTCATTCCGATATTTTTAGAAAGGATTCATATGAAAAAATTCCGAAATTCTTATGCAGCTTATATGTTGCTCTATAGTTTTTATTTTATGTCCACATCTCTCTTTACGACCCTCATTTCCGTCTATTTGATGGGAAAGCACTATAGTGCAACCCAAGTGTCGACCTTGGTATCGGTTGCCTTTTTCTTATCTATGTTAGCCCAACCTTTCTTTGGGTATATCAATGAGCGATTTGGAATCGTAAAAATGACGACCCTCAGTCTGAGTGTGATCATTGGTGGTGTCTTCGGTTTTCTTTGGGCCCCCAATCTCTTTTGGCTGACCGTTTTTTATGGGATTGTTCTAGTCTGTTTGAATGGGACAGCTCCCATGATGGAAGTATTTGCAACGCAAAGTCCATACGCTTTTGGGAAGATTCGCGTTTGGGGAACCATTGGCTACTCGGTCGGTGTTCAAATAGCCGGCTGGGTCTATCATCAGTTTAGCCCCCAAGCAGTCTATTATACGGTTTTGATCACCATTGTACTCAGCATTTTCTGTCTAAGTGCCGTTCGGATGAAGACAAGAGAGAAAAAAGAAGAAAAGGTTAAAGAGCCTGTCTCTATTCGTCCTCTTCTTCACAATGGACCTTATCTCTTCTTTATCATTTTGATTGGCTTGGCTTCGGGGGTTGGAAATATTGGTCATACCTATATTCCTGAGCTACTCATGGATAGTGGTCTACCAGTCCATATTGCCTCTACGGTTGTAGCTATCTCCGTCGTAGTGGAAGCTCCCTTGATCTTTTTCTCTGATCGATTCATGGACCACTGGCCTTTACGGGTTTTGATCGCTCTTCCAATCGGGATTATTTTTGCTCAATATGTTGTCTACGCTCTTCCAAGTCCTGTCTTCTTAAAAGTGCTTTTGACTCTTTTAGCCAAGCATACAACAGGGATGGTTTTGATTATGGTCTCCTTACGGTTTATTGCCCAACAGGTGAAATGGCAAAGACTTGGTTCTTGCCATGGCCATTGTCCAAGGAGCTCGTTATTTAGGAACCATTCTTTTACAACCCTCTCGCAGCCCTCTGTATTGAAAAGAGGTGGTTACCAAGTCATGAGTTTCTTTTTAGCAGGGGTTGTAGGGATCGTCTTTTTGCTGAGCTTTTGCCTTAAAAAAATGCCCCAAGGGAAAGGCTCACGGCCTTTTTGGTGGCAAAAAGTAGACTAATGAAATTGTTACAATTGTATGACTAATCATCGAGGAGTTGGACAGAAACACTGATTTCACAGTGTTTTGTCCAACTTTTTTTGCTATTATTAAGAACTAGTGATTAATTTGACAATCAAAGTATTCGATGGTAGAATGAGGTAAAAATAAATATAAAGGAGACCATTTTATGAAAAAAATGATCTTATCGACAGCTGCTCTTTTGACGATTGTTTCCCTAGCTGCTTGTTCAAACAAACAAGACACAAAGAAGGAAACTTCAAATAGTCAATCAACTACTAAAGTGACGAGCAAATCTGCCAACACTTCAAAAAGTAAGGATACTTCAACAGATTCAGAAGATACTTCATCTTCTAGTCTCTTAACAGATGCTGAAATCAGTAAAGCTAAAAAAACAGTTGGAGACTTCAAAAAGTTGTTTGCAAAATTAATGGATCAATCTGTTTCTATTACTGAAGAAGCAGGTGCTTCTGTGACAGGTTCTGCAAAAGAGCAATACGATGCAACGATTAGTACCTTAAAGCAAGGATTAGAAAACCAAAAAGATATCTTTAATGAAGGCTTGGAAAGCATCGGTTCAGATAGTACTGTCGTTCCTAAAGAAGACCGTGAAGCTCTGATCGAAAGCTTGAAAGATGCTCGAGAAGAGTTGGAAAGTACTCGTAAAGAAATGAAAGATATGCAGAAAGAATTGAGTAAATCTCCTGTTGCAGATGACGACAGTGATGATTCAGATTCAGATTCTGAAGAATAAAGATGAAGAAAAGGTTGGAATTTCCAGCCTTTTTCTCTTATTTTTTTCGAATGATATAGATGAGGAGGTGGGGCCTATGTTTATTGCCATGGATAACAATCAAAAGCGGTGGAACTGTATGGAAGAGATCCCAGCTGTGACAGAAGGTCCCTTCTATTGCTTAGCTTGTCATAGTCCAGTGCGTCTAAAAAATGGCTCGGTTCTACGGGCTCATTTTGCTCATGTAAAATTACAGCATTGTCCCTATCATCACGAAGCTGAGAGTTTTGAACATCTGGAATTGAAAGCCAGTCTTTATGATTGGGCCTCTAAGGAGTCTCATACAGAAGTAGAAAGTTATTTAGCAGACTTTTCAACAAATTGCCGATCTTTTGGTAGTAGACAAGAACTTTAGCTTTGGAAGTGCAGTGTAGCTCCCTATCTTTAGAACGCTTGAAGGAGAGAAGCGATGCGTATCGATCCAACGGTTACCAGGTCTATTGGTTACTTGGTAAAAAGTTGTGGCTCAAGGAAAAGACTGACAAAGCTACAGGCTGGTTTTCTTTATTTTAGTCAGAATCGCGGGTTCCATCTTTGGGAATTGGATCTTGAAAAGAAAGAAGTGCGTTTGCAATACCTCATCCATGAGGATTTGACGAGGGCGATTGCATTATCAAACAGAAATTTTCCCTTTTGGTCAAAGGTCTTTACTAGAAGTCTTACGGACCCCTTATCTTTCGCAACCCATGCAGCATATGGCAGTCGAGCTCGATCGTACATTTTTAACGTATATACAGCAGCAGCTCTTTTATCGTCACCCAAAGTGGCTGAAGCTTCAGGAAGAACTCTATTTGCAGGGACACCATCTGATGGAACTGGGGCTAGATTTCTTTTATCCTCTTTGTCGTCCGATCCTTTCACAGAACTTGCTTCAAATTGAAGAGAATGTAGAAGATTACTACCAGCAATTTATGACCTATTATCAGTCGCAAGGGATCCAACCCGTTCAGATCCTTTATCCTCCACGTTTTTATGCTCAACAGAAAAGCTAACTTTCTAAGATAGAAATCCTCCCGAAATGTTCATTTTTATGCTAAAATAGTACCATTGGAGGATTAATCGAAATGGTAAAACAACGTAATGAAATTGATGAAAAATACCAATGGGATTTGTCGACAATTTTTGCGACAGATCAAGCTTGGGAAGAAGAAGCAGCCAGCTTAGCTACAGATATTAAAGCAGCAAGCCACTATGCTGGCCATTTGTTGGATTCAGCGCAAACACTATTGGATACAACCAATGCATATTTGGAATTGAGCCGTCGTTTAGAAAAGGTCTACGTCTATGCTCATATGAAAAATGACCAAGACACACGAGTGGCTAAATACCAAGAATACCAATCAAAAGGGATGTCTCTTTATAGCTTGTTGGGTGAAACCTTTGCCTTCTATGAGCCTGAATTCATGGCCATTACGGATGAGCAATACAAGGCCTTTGTGAGTGAGGTTCCAGCCTTGGAACAATATGGTCATTATTTTGATCGGTTGCTAGAGAAAAAAGAACATGTCTTGTCTCAAAAAGAAGAGGAATTACTTGCAGGAGCTGGTGAGATCTTTGCGGCTGGTGGCGAAACCTTTGAAATCTTGGACAATGCAGATATTGTTTTCCCAACTGTACATGATGACAAGGGCGAAGAAGTTCAATTAACCCATGGAAACTATATTTCTTTGGTAGAATCAAAAGATCGTGCCGTTCGTAAAGAAGCTTACGAAGGTCTCTACAAGGTCTATGAACAGTACCAACATACCTATGCTAAAACCTTGCAAACCAATGTGAAAGTTCACAACTTTAATGCCAAAGTTCGCAAATTCTCATCTGCCCGTGAAGCAGCCCTTTCTGAAAACTTTGTACCAGAAAGTGTTTATGATAGCTTGGTAGCAGCTGTGAACAAACATTTGCCACTCTTGCAACGCTATGTGCAATTGCGTTCAAAAATTCTAGGAATCTCAGACTTGAAGATGTACGATATGTATACGCCATTATCCGATACAGACTACAAGTTTACCTATGAAGAATCATTGGCCAAAGCAGAAGAAGTCTTGGCTGTTTTGGGTGAGGACTATCTTTCTCGTGTAAAACGTGCCTTTAGCGAACGGTGGATTGATGTGCATGTCAACCAAGGGAAACGCTCAGGTGCCTATTCAGGTGGTTCTTATGATACCAATGCTTTCATGTTGTTAAACTGGCAAGATACATTGGATAATCTCTTCACCTTGGTGCATGAAACTGGTCACAGTATGCATTCTAGCTATACCCGTGAAACCCAGCCTTATGTCTACGGGGACTATTCAATTTTCCTTGCTGAAATCGCCTCTACAACTAATGAAAATATCCTGACCGAACGTCTGTTAGAAGAAGTAGAAGACGATGCAACTCGTTTTGCTATTTTGAATCACTTCTTGGATGGCTTCCGTGGAACGGTCTTCCGTCAAACCCAGTTTGCCGAATTTGAGCATGCCATTCATAAAGCAGACCAAGAAGGTACCGTTTTGACTAGTGAGTTCTTGAACAACCTTTATGCAGAGCTCAATGAAAAATACTATGGTCTTTCAAAAGAAGACAACCCTGAGATCCAATATGAATGGGCTCGGATTCCTCACTTCTACTATAACTACTATGTTTTCCAATACTCAACAGGTTTTGCAGCAGCTTCAGCCTTAGCTGAAAAAATTGTTCATGGAACCCAGGAAGATCGCGACAAATATATCGATTACTTGAAAGCTGGAAACTCTGATTATCCGCTCAACGTTATCCGCAAAGCAGGTGTGGATATGGAAAAAGAAGACTACTTGGACGCAGCTTTTGCGGTCTTCGAACGTCGTTTGAATGAATTTGAAGCCCTAGTAGAAAAATTAGGACTCGCATAAGATGGTAGAGTCTTATAGTAAAAATGCCAACCACAACATGCGCCGGCCAGTGGTTAAAGACGAGATCGTTGACTTTATGCGAACGCGTCAAAAACCGGTAGCAGGTGCCTTGAAGGAGTTAGAAGCATTTGCCCGCAAGGAAAATATTCCGATTATTCCGCATGAAACGGTAGCCTACTTTAGACTACTCTTGCAAGCTCTACAACCAAAGAAAATCCTTGAAATTGGGACAGCAATTGGATTTTCAGCGCTCTTAATGGCTGAACATGCTCCCGATGCACAAATTACCACTATTGATCGGAATGAAGAGATGATTGGCTTTGCTAAGGAAAATCTGGCTAAATACGATCTGAGAAAACAAATCACCTTGCTTGAAGGAGATGCAGTAGATGTCTTGCAGGATTTAACAGAGACCTATGACTTTGTCTTTATGGACTCTGCTAAGTCTAAAGTACATCGTCTTTTTGCCACGAATTCTCGAACTCTTAGAGGTTGGAGGGAGTCGTGGTACTGGATGATATTTTCCAAGGAGGAGATGTTGCCAAAGATATCATGGAAGTTCGTCGTGGGCAACGAACCATTTACCGAGGGGCTTCAGAACCTCTTTAATGCGACTCTCAACCATCCAGATTTGACCGCTAGTTTGGTGCCACTTGGAGATGGTATTTTGATGATTCGGAAAAAAATGCAGAGACAGTAACCTTGCCAGATCCTAGCTCTTTTTAGGTAAATTTAAGGTATTCTCTCTAATTTGTGGTAAAATAGAAGAAGTTTAAAAAAGGAACGGAGTAATTTTCATGAAGAAAAAACTTGTAGCAGGTGCTGTGACCTTGCTATCAGTCGTAACACTAGCAGCATGTGCCAATGGCACAAACAAAGATATCGTGACCATGAAAGGGGACACGATCACAGTTTCTGATTTTTATAATGAAATCAAAAACCAAACCAAGGAGCTCAACAAGTTCTTTTCCAAATGACCATCAATAAAGTCTTTGAAAAAGAATATGGATCAAAAGTTTCTGATAAAGAAGTCGATAAAGAATTGGCTAAACAAAAGAAACAATTGGGCAACCAATTCGATGCTTACTTGGCGCAACAAGGCTTGACGGAAGAAACAGCGAAGAAACAAATCCGTAGCAATATGTTGTTGGAATATGCAGTTAACCAAGCTGCTAAGAAAGATATCAAAGAGTCTGACTACAAGGCGGCTTTTGAATCCTACACACCAGAAGTGACAGCACAAATTATCAAGTTGAATTCAGAAGACAAAGCAAAAGAAGTGTTGGAAGCAGCTAAAGCAGAAGGTGCAGATTTTGCCCAAATCGCCAAAGATAATTCAACAGATACTGCTACAAAAGACAAAGGTGGCGAAGTCAAGTTTGATTCAGGAACAGCAGATATTCCATCTCAAGTCAAAGAAGCTGCCTTTAAGTTGGATGAAAATGGGATTTCAGATGTGATCACAGTTTCAGCAGGTCAAAACTATTCTGCTAGCTACTATATTGTCAAATTGAATAAGAAGACAGAAAAAGGCTCTGACTGGAAGAAATACGAAAAACGTTTGAAAGAGATCATTGTTGACGGTCGTAAGCAAGATACCAATTTCATCCGTAGCGTTATTGCAAAAGCGATGACCAATGCCAATATCAAGGTCAAAGATGATGCTTTCAAATCAACATTTAACCAATATTTGCAAAATATCGGTGTTGAAACAAGTGATAGTAGCTCATCATCTAAAAAATAGTTGACTGTTCCTTTTGGAACTTGTATAATGAAATAGTTGAGAATGAATCATTGTTACTCGGAATCAGAGAAGTGGCGGGGGTGCGAGCCATGGAAGAGAAATGATTTTGCTACTCGGCTGAGACAATTGCATATAAATGAAGAATGACAAGTTCATTGAATGAAGGTGGTACCGCGGTTTTTCGCCCTTCGTTTAGTGGCTTGTCTTTTGTTTATGGGCAGTTGTCTGGAGCTTTTTAAAGGAGATCAAAAGATGCGAACCTATCAAGTGAAACAAAAATTTCGATTGGGTGGCGAGCGGTTCGATATCAAAGATGAATTGGGAAATGTTGAGTACCAGGTTGAGGGGTCTTTTCTTAAGATTCCCAAGACTTTTACCATCTATGATAAGAATGGTCAAGAAGTGAGCCACATTACTAAAAAAACAATCAGCTTTCTTCCCAAGTTTGTGGTTGAGTTGAAGGATGGGGACCGCTTTTTTATCCATAAAAAGCTGACGCTCTTCAGGGATAAATACGATATCGAAGATTTGGGACTGCGGGTACAGGGAAATATCTGGGACCTAGAATTCAAATTATTCGATGATCGGGATCAAATCGTCGCTGAGATTAGCAAGGAACTCTTTCATCTAACCTCTACCTACCAAGTATCGGTGTATGAGGATGAATACGCTGATTTAGTCATCTCACTTTGTGTCGCCATCGATTATGTCGAAATGTTAGAAGCTAGCGCAAATTAATCTTAAAAAAATTAGGAGACAAATATGAAACAATTATCTAGTGCACAAGTCCGTCAAATGTGGCTTGATTTCTGGGCAAGCAAAGGTCACTCAGTAGAACCATCTGTTAGCTTGGTTCCAGTAAACGATCCAACGCTTTTAGTGGATCAACTCAGGGGTTGCCACTCTTAAGAAATACTTCGATGGAACCATCAAACCTGAAAATCCACGGATTACCAATGCTCAAAAAGGCTATCCGTACCAACGATATCGAAAACGTAGGGAAGACTGCTCGTCACCATACCATGTTTGAAATGTTGGGGAACTTCTCTATCGGAGATTACTTCCGTGATGAAGCCATTACGTGGGCTTATGAGCTTTTGACAAGTCCGGAATGGTTTGACTTCCCCAAAGACAAACTTTACATGACCTATTACCCTGATGACAAGGATTCATACAACCGTTGGATCGCTGTTGGGGTGGATCCAAGTCACTTGATCCCAATCGAAGACAACTTCTGGGAAATCGGTGCGGGGCCTTCTGGACCAGATACAGAAATCTTCTTTGACCGTGGAGAAGCTTTTGACCCTGAAAATATCGGTCTTCGTCTGCTTGCAGAAGATATCGAAAACGACCGTTACATCGAAATCTGGAACATTGTCTTGTCACAATTTAACGCTGACCCAGCAGTTCCTCGTAGCGAATACAAGGAATTGCCACACAAGAACATTGATACGGGCGCTGGTTTGGAACGTTTGGTAGCCGTTATCCAAGGAGCGAAGACCAACTTTGAAACAGACCTCTTCATGCCAATCATCCGTGAAGTAGAAAAGATGTCTGGTAAAACCTATGATCCAGATGGCGATAACATGAGCTTCAAGGTGATTGCTGACCACATCCGTTCGCTTTCATTTGCGATTGGAGATGGGGCTCTTCCAGGTAATGAAGGACGCGGTTACGTTCTTCGTCGTCTCCTCCGTCGTGCTTCCATGCATGGTCAAAAATTGGGGATTGAAGGAACCTTCTTGTATAAATTGGTTCCAACTGTTGGGAAGATCATGGAAAGCTACTACCCAGAAGTACTTGAAAAACAAGACTTTATCGAAAAAATCATCAAGAGTGAAGAAGAGTCATTTGCTCGTACTTTGAATTCTGGTCAACACTTTGCCCAAACCATCGTTGAAGACTTGAAAGCTAAGGTCAAACAGTGATTGCTGGTCAAGATGTCTTTAAACTTTATGATACATACGGATTCCCAGTAGAATTGACAGAAGAAATCGCTGAAGAAGCTGGAATGACAGTCGATCGTGAAGGTTTTGAAGCAGCTATGAAGGAACAACAAGAACGTGCGCGTGCATCTGCTGTCAAAGGTGGATCCATGGGGATGCAAAATGAAACCCTTCAAAACATTACAGTTGAAAGTAGTCTTTCAACTACAATGCTAGTCAATTGCCTTCTAAGTTGGTGGCTATCGTAGCGGATAATGCAGAAGTAGAAGCTGTATCAGAAGGGACTGCATCACTGATCTTTGCAGAAACTCCATTCTACGCTGAAATGGGTGGACAAGTTGCGGACCATGGTCAAATCTTGGATGCTGCAGGAAATGTCGTAGCGACTGTAACAGATGTTCAAAAAGCACCAAATGGACAACCACTTCATACTGTTGAAGTTCTTGCTCCTCTTGCCTTGAACCAAGAATACACCTTGGCTATCGATACCAATCGTCGTCATCGTGTCATGAAGAACCACACAGCAACTCACTTGCTCCATGCGGCTCTTCACAATATCCTTGGTAACCACGCAACCCAAGCAGGATCTCTCAACGAAGTAGAATTCCTTCGCTTTGACTTTCACTCACTTCCAAGCCGTAACTCCTGAAGAATTGCGCGCTATTGAACAACAAGTCAATGAAAAGATTTGGGAAGCGATCGCAGTCGAAACGATTGAAACAGATATCGATACTGCTAAAGAAATGGGAGCCATGGCCCTCTTTGGTGAGAAAATACGGTAAAGAAGTCCGTGTTGTCACTATCGGTGATTACTCAGTTGAGCTCTGTGGTGGTACCCACGTAGGCAATACTTCTGAAATTGGTCTCTTCAAGATTGTCAAAGAAGAAGGGATCGGATCAGGAACTCGTCGTATCTTGGCAGTGACTGGTAAGGAAGCCTTCGAAGCTTACCGTGAACAAGAAGATGCTCTGAAAGCAGTCGCAGCAACCTTGAAAGCACCTCAACTTAAGGAAGTCCCTCACAAGGTGGAAGGCCTTCAAGAACAACTCCGTCAATTGCAAAAAGAAAATGCAGAATTGAAGGAAAAAGCAGCAGCAGCGGCAGCAGGTGATGTCTTCAAGAATGTTCAAGAAGCAAACGGACACCGTTACATTGCCAGCCAAGTTTCTGTATCAGATGCAGGTGCCCTTCGTACATTTGCCGATAACTGGAAACAAAAAGACTACTCTGATGTACTTGTTCTTGTCGCAGCAATCGGTGACAAGGTAAACGTCCTTGTAGCTAGCAAGACAAAAGAAGTGCATGCAGGTAATGTGATCAAAGAATTGGCTCCAATCGTCGATGGACGTGGTGGTGGTAAACCAGACATGGCCATGGCAGGAGGAAGCAACCAAGCGAAAATCCAAGAATTGTTGGATGCCGTAGCAGGTAAATTGTAAGAAAGAAGAGAAATACCTTAGGGTAAGTATCAGATTGAATTTAAAAGACTTCTGATAAAATTTCCTTAGGTGAGTACGGACGTCAGCGAACTTCTACGAAGTTCCATGACTAATTCTTGAGATTAAGGTCTCAAGAATTCCGAGTGCCTGAGACTATTAAGTCTCAGGCACTTTTCTCACGGCGGAAATTTCCAGTATCTATTTGAATGTTTATGAAAATTAGATGTCAATTATATTTTTTCAGGAATACTTTAATTCTTATTTTTACGGTCTTTACAAGTCCTAAGCGATCATTCTCAAAAAATATCTACAAAAAAACCTTTCCGTCTGGAAAGGTTTTTCTTCTTATAGTCCGTAATTGTAATCGTCATCCTGCATGGCTTCTACTTCACCGAGAAGATAACCATTTCCGACTTGAGAGAAGAAGTCGTGGTTGGATGTACCGGTTGAGATTCCGTTCATGACGATTGGGTTGACATCATCTGCTGAGTCTGGGAAAAGTGGATCTTGTCCCAAGTTCATGAGGGCTTTATTAGCATTGTAGCGAAGGAAGGTCTTGACTTCCTCTGTCCAGCCCACACCGTCATAGAGGCTCTCTGTGTAGCCTTCTTCGTTTTCATAGAGGGTGTAGAGCAGATCATACATCCACTCTTTGAGTTTCTCTTGTTCTTCTTCTGGTAATTCATTAAAACCAAGTTGGAACTTGTAGCCGATATAGGTTCCGTGAACAGATTCGTCCCGAATGATCAACTTGATGATTTCAGCTACGTTGGCCAATTTGTTGTTTCCCAAGATAGTAGAGAGGTGTGAAGAAACCAGAGTAGAAGAGGAAGGTTTCAAGGAAAACGCTGGCAACTTTCTTTTCAAGGGGAGTTCCCATTGAGATAGATTTCGTTGATGATTTCTGCCTTCTTTTGAAGGAAAGGATTGGTGTTTGGTCCATTCGAAAATCTCTTCGATTTCTGACTTGGTATTCAAAGTAGAAAAGATAGAAGAGTAAGACTTAGCATGGACAGATTCCATAAATTGGATGTTGTTAAAGACAGCTTCTTCATGGGGAGTACGAATATCCGCACGAAGAGCCTGAACACCTGTTTCAGATTGCATGGTATCTAGAAGGGTCAATCCCCCCAAAGACTTTACCAACTAGGTCTTTTTCTTTATTCGACAACTTTCTCCAGTCATCCAAGTCGTTTGACAAAGGGATACGTGTATCCAACCAGAATTGCTCTGTCAGTTTTTCCCAGGTCGATTTATCGATGACATCTTCGATCGCATTCCAGTTAATGGCTTTGTAGTATGTTTCCATTTGCATCACTTTCTTTTTCAATTCATTCAATCGTTACTATTCTACCATAAATTGATAGAATACCGCACAAAAAGTCGGCGGACCGACTTTTGATAGCTATCTAGGATAGCGGATTAGATGACACAGCTTTCACATTGGTTGGCGCCAACTTCTCCACCATCATCTGTAAAGGTACGGACGTAGTAGATAGACTTGATACCTTTGTTAAAGGCGTAGTTCCGAAGGATAGACAAGTCACGAGTGGTTTGTTTGTTTTCCGTTTTCCATTCGTAAAGACCCTTTGGAATATCGCTACGCATAAAGAGAGTCAGTGAAAGACCTTGGTCTACGTGTTCAGTTGCGGCAGCATAGACATCGATGACTTTTCGCATATCCATGTCGTAGGCAGAAGTGTAGTAAGGAATCGTTTCCGTTGACAATCCTGCTGCAGGGTAGTAGATCTTACCGATTTTTTTCTCTTGGCGTTCTTCAATCCGTTGTGTAATTGGGTGGATAGAAGCAGATACGTCATTGATGTAGCTGATGGAACCATTTGGTGCGACAGCTAGGCGGTTTTGGTGGTAAAGACCATCTGCTTGAACTTTAGCACGCAGTTCTGCCCAATCCTCAGCACTTGGGATAAAGATATCTTTAAAGAGTTCTTTGACGCGATCAGATTTGGTACAAATTCTCCAGTCGTGTACTTATCAAAGTAAGTACCGTTGGCATAGTCTGATTTTTCAAAATTGTGGAAGGTAACCCCACGTTCGCGCGCAATGTTGTTTGATTCTACGAGAGTCCAGTAGTTCATGAGCATGAAGTAGATACTTGTGAACTCAACAGACTCAGGTGATCCGTATTCAATCAATTGTTGCGCAAGGTAGCTGTGAAGTCCCATGGCTCCAAGTCCGAACGAATGTGCCAGTTTATTTCCGTGGTCGATAGTTGGAACGGCCACGATATGAGAGCTATCTGTAACGAAGGTCAAAGCACGAACCATGGCACGAATCGAACGTCCAAAATCAGGTGAAGTCATCATGTTAACCACGTTGGTTGAACCAAGGTTACATGAGACGTCTGTTCCCATTTGGACAAATTCTTGGGCATCGTTGATCAAGCTTGGTTCTTGAACCTGGAGGATCTCTGAACACAAGTTACTCATGATGATTTTTCCCATCAACAGGGTTTGCCCGGTTAGCAGTATCGATGTTGACTACATATGGATAGCCAGATTCTTGTTGCAATTTAGAAATTTCAGTTTCCAAATCACGTGCCTTAATTTTTGTCTTG